>VFQN01000205.1_pt1 | contig 123395 bp, 106 predicted proteins | sample 3512371 | NCBI WGS metagenome assembly VFQN01 (sample SAMN10412370, study PRJNA504923) | tailings metagenome | isolation source: Replicate 2 from Balatoc abandoned mine | place: Philippines: Itogon, Benguet | collected 2017-08-28 | reverse complement strand
GAAACCAACGCTGGATCTACATTACAGCGCAGGAATTGCTATTTTTAACCGGACAAGAATGTTTAAAAATATACAAAAAGCAGCAGCGGAGGACCCCCAAAATACAAACACATACATAACTGGTACAAACAAGCCTTTTCCGCAGACAAACCATTAAATCGCTTGTTTGTCAGCTGTATTCATTCGTACGCCGAATAGTCCGTATTGCGGATTGCTGACAAAATATATTGCACTAAAAAAATGAAGCGTACAATTATTTTGATCTTTGCATTTCTGCTGTTTCTTTCTAATAAAGCGGATGCACAATCCGACAAGCAACAAATTCAGGAGCTGCTGCAGACCTTTATGAAGGCCCTTAAGGATAAAGACAGCCTTACCATGTACTCCTTGTTTATTAATAGTCCGGTTACCTGGGTTCGGGTCTGGAAGCCCAACACCCTGGAAGCGAGGAGGAAGCAAAATCCTAATGAAAAGGAACTGAATGAATCTGATCATAAATCCTGGTTCAGACGGGTAATGCAGGGTGGTATAAAGGAAGAATATTTTCAAAACCCGGTTATAGCCGAAGACGGAAGTATTGGTTCGGTAACCTTTGATTACAGTTTTTGGAGTAATGGGGTTAAAGGGAATTGGGGTAAAGAAAGCTGGGCGCTTGTTAAGGAAAATGGTAAATGGAAGATCGCCAGTGTGATTTTTTCGGTTGAGCTGGAGGCAATAGTACCTCAAAAAGAGGGAGTGCTTTCTGATAAGCCTGTACTGGATCCCAAAATGCACGCCTATTTGAAATCCCAGGTGGATACCGGCCGTTTTCAGGGTGTGGTGCTGGTTGCAAAAGGAGATAGGCTCTTACACCACCAGGCCTATGGAAAATTTGATTGGTCTACCGGCTCATCCAATCAGTTGGGAACACAATTTTTGATCGGCTCTCTCACTAAGGCGGTGGTGGCAGTTGCCATCATGCAATTAGTGGAAAAGGGAAAGATTAGTTTGAACGCGCCCATAAAACAATACCTGCCAGAGTTAAAGAATAGTATCGCTGATGGTGTTACTGTGCATCACCTGTTAAAGCAGCAATCCGGACTCAATCAATTCATTGAGGATTGCACTGAAATTGAGGTGATGGATATTACCTCGCCAGAGCTTATTGCCATCATCAATAAGGCGCGCAGGGCATTTGAACCCGGTAAAAAATTCGCTTATTCCAACCTGAATTATAATTTACTGGGAATCCTTATTGAAAGAGTAACCGGACTTTCCTATACCGATTACATGCAGCAAAAAGTCTTTGCACCATTGGGCTTGCAGGCTACAGGAATTGAAAGGCTTTCCAATATCCCCACTAATAAGGCAGTCGGTTATCGTACCATGAATGGAATTTTCAGACCTATTCAGAATGTTACTTCCTATGCGCTGGGTACCGGAGATATTTATTCAACAGCAGCTGATATCTTCAAATGGGGACAAGCATTGCACAAAGGTTTACTGGTTAGCGAAGAAAGCAGGAGGTTACTCTTTGATGGCGGAAAGGAAGACTGGGGTTACTATGGATATGGTTTCCGAATCCAGCCTTATCAGCGTTCATCCGGGTATATGAATACCGGTACCTTAATTCGGCATGGTGGTACCATGAATGGTTATATTTCAAACTATCATTACTATAAGGAAGATGAGCTGACAGTGATCCTGTTATGCAACAACAGGGATATCCCTATACGGAGAATCACGTATATACTGAAGGAAATAGCAATGGGAGAACATATATCAAACAGAATCAATAAACACCTGGAGTAAATGGTTTTTAATACGTTGAGATTTAAAATTGACCCAATTCTTTAACCCAGAATTCACGCGGTGTTTGATAACCTTTCTGCCCCTTGCTTTTATATAGCCAGTTCATAAATAAATCTTCATGAACAGTTGTGTCAATGTGGTCATAACTTGGATAACGATAATTATAGTGAGTTACCTGAAATACCATTTGGTTGATATACGCTAGCATTGATTTATTGCTGGTTTTACTCACCACATAATCAGATCCCAGACTCATTTCGATTTCTATAAAATTTGCTGGAAAATTATGTCTATGCAATAGCTGCTCCAATTGCTTACGAAAAGCATCAATAGTTGAGGCAATCGTTTTTCCTTTGACAATAACCGTTAATAAGGAGGGTTCATGTACATATAACAAAAGCATTTTACCCGTGAAACCGCTTCCGCACATGACTACATACCAATTATGCATAAGTTGATCAGGTGCTGCCTGGCTGATGTGCAGCACAGGTTTTATTCGGCTGGTGTTTAATAGTTTTTGTGTTGCGTGAAAATGGAACATACGATATCGAAAGTATAAGATTTTTCTTTTCGCATCCTTACTTATTAACAATTGTCAATCTATAGCCTGCAGCTTTTCCCCAATTTTGACATCAAATCATAGTATGGCATTCTTCTTCGGGTTGCTTTCTTTGCAATTGGTTATCTGGTTGATAAGTAGATATATGAAAAGGGGACCCTTTCAGTCCTTTTGGGATGCAGCAAGGCTGGCGCTGCCGCTTATGTTTACTCAAGTGGGTATGGTGCACATCCTGCAACCAGATAGCCTTAGCTATATGATTGAGGGCTTGCTTCCGAATGCCCGCCTGATCATTATACTAACAGGTATTTTTGAAGTCCTGGTTCCCTGGGGATTACTTTTTCCCGCCTATCGCAAATGGACTGCCTATCTACTGATTGCTTACCTGGTTGCTATTTTTCCTGCTAATATCCAGGTGGCTGTGAATGGACTTTCCGCCCCAGGCGGTTTACCCAGTGCTCCCTGGTACACCTGGAGCCGGTTGCTGTTTCAGCCGGTTTACATGTATTGGATTTGGAGAACGTCAACCTACAGGCAATTGGCAGTAACCAATTTGCAGTAGTCGACTAACCTACGTACTTTACTTACAAAGTTTACGCTGATGACTCCCGATAACCCCAACTCCATTTTTGAGCGCCTTAGCAATGGCCATTCCATTTCACCACAAGATCCGGATGCACACCTTCTACTGCAAGCATCCTATGCAACCAAGGCATTGTTACTTAAAATGAATAACACTGCAAATCCGGATGAAGTGAGGCAACTCCTCAGCCAGATTACAGGGGTTGAACTGGACCCTTCTGTTCAGGTTTTTACCCCCCTCCATATCAATTATGGCCGAAATACCCGAATCGGCAAAAATGTATTTATCAATTTTGATTGCGTTTTCCTGGACCTGGGCGGAATTACCATTGAGGACTATGTGATGTTGGCTCCCAGGGTTAGCCTGCTGTCGGAAGGGCATCCTGTTTCTCCGGCTGAGCGACATGGACTGGTACCAGGGAAAATACATATCCGGAAAAACGCCTGGATCGGAGCCAATGCCACCATTTTACCCGGCGTAACGATTGGTGAAAATTCCATTGTAGCAGCTGGCGCGGTGGTCAATAAAGATGTGCCGGATAATGTGGTGGTGGCAGGTATACCGGCTAAGGTGATTAAATCTATCTAGCAATCCTTCGATTAAATCTGGTCCTGGTATAGTGTAGGGTGGTCCCCGAACGCTCCTGGGACGGTTCTGGGCTATAGCTGGGCTGGTTCAAAGACGTAGGATGACGTAGGATCGCGAAGGATTAGGAAGGATCAAATTTTTTTCCTATATTAGAAAAAGCTCATACAATGGCACATCTTCCTAAAAACCACCTCCTAAGCGGAAGCCAGGGGGCGATCGGCAAAAGAGTAGTGTTGAAAACCATCGGTGGCGAGACTTTCGCCTGTAAGTACCCCGATATGACTCGGGTTAAATTCAACGATAAGCAAAAAGAATGTCAGTCGGTCTTTGGACAGGCTGCCAAATACGGTAGGTCTGTTTTGATGGATTCAGAAAAAATAAAAGAATATCAGAAATTAAAAAGAGATAATAAAAACCTTCGTTCTAAAAGCATTTATCACCTGGCAGTGCAAGATTTTATTGACAAAAACAGTCCAAAGAAATCCAACAAGAAAATTAAACAGCTGCTTCGCTGGTATCAAAATGAATTTAACCTAACAGAGAGACAATACATTGCCTTGCAAGAGCTATTTGAAAATGGCTCCCTGACCAATTCCATCTACCAGCAAATCAACCAGGTTTCCAAAGCTACCGCCACCCGCGATTTGCAAGACCTGGTGCAGCAGGGGATACTTACAACACGCTCCAAAGGTGCCGGTGCTACCTATTCTTTAATTGGCTCATCGGGTGCAATAATTGGCTCATAAATCCTCAGAAATGGCTCAAAGAAACCCTTAATTGGCTCATGAAACTCAATAATTGGCTCAAGACTGTATAACTAAACCGATGCAAGTTCAAAGGCATAATCCTGGTAGCCTATAATGGCTTTTTTGGCTTCAAGCTCTTTCCACGCTTTTTCGTTATGACTTAATTCTACAATTTTCCAGGTTGAAGTATTTGCAAACCTGTCAGTTATAATGGAAAGTGTTTTTATTTCCTGCTCACTAAAAAGTGTATTATCAAATTCGGATTCCGAAATAAATAGCTCTCTGGCACCACCTGTGGACGTTTCTAAAAATTGAGAACTTATGACTTGTTCATTTTCAAGGTACGTGTAGATTGAATCATAGTTCGTTGGTACAGGTCCATATTTTATTGCCCGATAGCTCAACCCGGATATTGATACGCCATACATTTTGTAATGTGTAAAGTCGGCAAAAAATAACTGTTTGTTCAGTTTCAATTTATCGTTGAATTCTGATTTCGAATGCTGAATAAAATAGCTAATTAGGTTTGCAATTTTTGTGGCTTCAGGTTTTTTATAACCGGTAAAATTGTTAGGTCGATTGTAAATATTCAGCATTTCGCAAGGATCATTTTTTTCCTTTTCAGATTGAAGGAGCCCTACGACTCTATCTTTTGCTTTATTAAACGTGTTTTCTGAAAAATTTTCTTTTGCATTCTCCAGAAAATTCAAAAATGTTTGTGGTTCGGATGCAGCCCGTATTAAATTTCCGTATGCAGGCGTTGGAATTTCTCCATGTTCATAATTGCTATATCCATTGGCACCTAACCCCAGCACTTCACTCATTTTTGAAGCAGCTAATCCATATTTCTCCCTGATTGCAGCGATTTCTTCAGGGAAAGGAATATTGTTCTTTTCCCGATATTGGTTATGTGCCTGCAATAAACTTATCGTATCTGTTTCCGTTGTTGTAAATTCTTCACCACATTTTTCACATTTATAAAAATGTGCGACAATTTTAAATATCTCCTTTCGGTATGCTAACTCCTTTGCTTCTTTCTTAAGAATAGCAACCCCATCACAATACGGGCATTCAATCCTTTGCTTCATGGTCATTTGGTTTTTAGTGGGTAGTTCATAGGGCGCTCTGCAATATGAAATGACATGCAATCAGCCGGCTTATTTGGTTGTCCAGGACTGATTTTAATGTAGACTTCTTTTTCTTTTATTCGGATACCAAATTCATAATAGTCGGGTTTGTTAGAATCATATGTATCCTTATTTGGACCGGAATAATAATCTTCCGCTTTCCATCCTGGTTGGTAAGATTCTTGTCTCTTGGCCTGAAGACAACATCAAATACCCTAATCTTTTCTTTTAGTTGGGTTAGGAATTGGTCAATCTCCTGTTTTGTGGCCATTCGGGCTGCAAAGTTATTTAATTATTCAATTATAATGTGTAAATAAGTTAAATATAATCATAAAAATCCACTATTTAGTGGATTTTAGGATTATGCCTACATCTTCTTTTCGTTCTGACAAATGGAGTTTCCAGTAAAAGGATTTCGCCGGCAGCTGTGTCGGAAACCAGTTCCTCCCTTCCTGCGAGAGTATCAGCAAACCAGTCTCTTCTCCAATGGCTGCGAAATTCTCCAGTACTGGTTGCTTCACAAAGGGAAGCAATCTATGCTCGACTCTTAGCTTTTCAACCAGGGTAGGCACATGGTCTGTTACGATGCCTAATTCACTTACGCGCAACAATTGTTGCGCAGAAAAAGCAGCTGCTGTTTCTTCTTGCTGGTCGTGCCGCACAATACATTCCAGCAAATTCCCTGAGGTATCAAAAAAATAAAAAGACTCCGCGTTCCAGTTGGCAAAATTCATGATCCTGCCTTCATCCGGCAAGGGTAGGATTGCCACCCGTGCAGCCATCCAGTCCAATGCCTCCTGCAATTTATTACGGGGGATATCAAAAGCCATGTGATATACCGGCTCAGCTCCAAACGACTCAACACCCTTCGCATCCACAAAAACCAACTTAGTTTCACCCAACTGAAAGGCCAGTTTTCCGGGCTCCGTTTCCACTACTTCCAATCCCAATACCCCGGAGTAAAATTCCAGCGTCCGCTTTAAATCAGGACTCACCAGTTCCAATTCTACTATCATCATTTCTGTTTTAATAAAGTTACTTGCATTCTGTATTTTCATAGTTATGTCGGCGCTCCTGCTTCAATCCATTCGATCCCTGGTTCCGGTTTCCGACGACCAGTGGCAGCGCATTGAAGCTGCCACACAGCATCGCTCCTTTAAAAAGGATGAGTTTATCAGTCGAGATGGCGAAATCAATCGTTTTACCAATTTCATAGAGTCCGGCAGCCTGCGCGTTTTTCATATCGACGGCGATGGCCAGGAGCGCGTGATTCAGCTCGGTGTAACGGGTTGGTGGGCCAGTGATTTTGCCAGCTTTACCAACCAGCAACCTGGTTTGCTGCATGTGCAGGCACTGGAGGCCACGGAACTCCGCTCTTTCTCCTATGAGGCAGTACATCGGCTGTTTGAGGAACTGCCTGTTTTTGAACGCTTCTATCGCCTGCTGATTCAGCGTGCTTATGCGGCTTTCCAAAACCGCATGTTGCAAAACCTGAGCATGGATGCCGAACAACGTTATTTGCAATTCCGGCAACTCTATCCAGAGCTTAATGAACAGATTTTACAGAAACACGTTGCATCCTACCTGGGCATGTCGGCCGAATTTCTCAGCAAGATCAAAAAGCGGGTCTACGAACTGGACAAACAACAAAAACGGGCTACCAAACCCTCCTGAAATACAAGCCATAATTACTGTAAACCCGTCCCTCTTTTCCAAATTCATCAAATGTGATACCCGCTCCCACCTGGTACTTTTTCACCTGCATGCCTAACCGAAAAGCCTGGTAACTGCGATTGTGTCCTTTTAGTCCAACACTGCTCATACCCTGGTAACGCATTACAACCGGCATTTTTTTATCGGCTCCTAATTTGTATTCCGACAGGCTGAACAGTTCATAGGCCTGTACCCGGGAAAGATTGGCTCTCGGTGATAAAAGCAGTATCCCCTGTTTCAGTTTCCATTTGATTTGCAAGGCTATTGATGTATGATACCCTCCGACATTTGTATAAAACAAACCGGATTTCACAGCTAGTTTCTCCGATAGGTGATAAACAAGATAGCTTTGATTCATTAGTTCGTCTTTTGGCAGGTTCTTTCCTGATCCTTTATCATAGTATTTTATAATGGTTCCTAATTGCTGCCAACTGAATTTGCGGGATGCATTCAAGGGAAATTCTACTGAATGCATTTGATGGAAGTATCGGTTGCCAGGCATCAGTTCTACATTTCCGGTTTGTGCGTAAGCAGCAACTGAAAGTAATAACAGCGCAAGTAGCAGTTTAATCATTGTCTGAATTTGAGGATCCAAAAATGATGCACCTGCGTACCCCGAAAAATGAACCAGTTCAAGTTCTTCCCTTCAACAACTTGAACCAGTTCATTTTTTTTCCTTCCCAATCGATTCAGTTTTGTGTTTCAAAAATTAAAAACATGAAACAGTTATCTCTTTTATTACTTAGAATCACGTTTGCGGTGGTTGTTTTGCCGCACGGTTGTCAGATGTTATTCGGCTGGTTTGGCGGTTATGGCTTTTCCGGTACCATGCAGTACTTCACGCAAACGGAAGGACTTCCCTGGCTGGTAGGCTTTGGTGTGATCCTCCTGGAATTTGCCGGTAGCCTGGCTATCCTGGTAGGTGCTGCAACTCGACTTATTGCTCTTGGTATGATTGGTCTCTTTATTGGTATGATAGTTACGAGTCACTGGAATCATGGCTTTTTCATGAACTGGTCGGGTACCCAGGCAGGAGAGGGATTTGAATATCATATTTTGGTAATCGGAATTTCTGTTGCTTTGCTGCTCGAGGGTGCTGGCCAGTGGTCAGTGGATGCCATCCTTCCAAAAAAACAACAACATGCATTCCAATAAGGAAATTATTCAGCTTTTATACCAGTTCTTTAAGCAAAAAGAGTTTGATCAGCTTCGCCTGCTGCTTAAAGAAGATATCCGGTGGGAACAAATGAAGGGATTCCCTAATGGAGGAATTCATACCGGAAGAGAGCAGGTAATCTCTCTCGTGCTCGCCGGCTTTGATAACAATTGGGAGGGCTGGAAGGCGGTGGTAGAGGAGTTTATAGAGGCAGGTGATTCGGTACTGGTAACCGGCTACTATGAAGGCACCTATCGCAAAACAGGTAAGTATATGAAGGCTGATTTCCTTCATCACTACCAATTGGCAGATGCTCAGGTTGCAGCTTTTAAACAGTATACGGACACCTTTGAAATCTATGCTGCCACACAGCCAGGCTAAGCAGCTTATATTTGAACGACTAAACTTTGTCGCCATGCCGATTACTTCCATCAATCCTGCAACCGGTCAGCCGATTCAATCCTACACAGAGCACAGTCCACAGCAGGTGCAGGAGAAGATAACACAAACGCAGGAAGCTTGGAAAGCATGGCGACTCACATCTATGGATACCCGCACAGCAAAACTCCTGCATCTGGCAACGGTGCTGCGCAACCGAAAACAGCAGTTGGCAACCCTCATGGCGCTGGAAATGGGAAAGCCCATCAAACAGGGACTGGCAGAAGTAGAAAAGTGCGCGCGCTGTTGTGAGTACTATGCGGAAAATGCAGCTATCCACTTACAGGATCAGCTCATTCCTACGGAAGCCAGCAAATCCTATGTGAGTTTTCAGCCCCTTGGTATTGTATTGGCCATCATGCCCTGGAACTTCCCGCTCTGGCAGGTAATCCGTTTTTTGGCGCCAGCCCTGTCTGCAGGAAATGCGGCCCTGCTCAAGCATGCCTCCAATGTGCCGGGCTGCGCTATTGCGATTGAAGAAATGGTATTGGAAGCCGGTTTCCCACAGTTTATTTTTCAAACCCTGCTCATCAGCAGCAAACAGGTGAATGCAGTGCTGGAACATCCTCACGTTATGGCTGCTACTCTAACCGGCAGTTCGCCAGCAGGTAAGGAGGTGGCGCAAAAAGCAGGCTCATTGCTCAAGAAGGTAGTCCTCGAATTGGGCGGCAGTGATCCCTATATCATTCTTGCAGATGCCGACCTCGAAGCAGCTGCTGAAGCCTGTGTAAACAGTAGGCTTATTAACAGTGGGCAGTCCTGCATTGCTGCCAAACGATTTATTGTGGAAGCGCCCATTGTGGAAGCATTCACCCAATTGATGCTTCAAAAAATGAAAGCCAAAAAGATGGGTGACCCTTTGGATGAAACAACCGATATTGGTCCGCAGGCCCGTGCTGATCTCAGGGATGAATTGCACGAGCAGGTGCTGCGTTCTATTGAAAAGGGGGCAGTTTGCCTGCTGGGCGGACAAATACCTGAAGGAAATCATGCGTTTTACCCGGCAACCCTGCTTACGAATGTACAACCTGGTATGCCGGCGTATGAAGAGGAGTTGTTTGGTCCGGTTGCTGCTATTATCAGGGCAAGCGATGAAGCAGCTGCCATTGCGATCGCCAATGATACCGAGTTTGGTTTAGGTTCTGCTATCTTCACCCGTGATCTTGAAAAAGGAGAGCGCATCGCCCGAAATGAATTGCAATCAGGCTCCAGTTTTGTGAACCAGCTGGTGCAGTCTGATAGCCGGCTTCCTTTTGGCGGGATTAAAACCTCGGGCTTTGGGCGGGAGCTTGGAATGTTTGGGATTCATGAATTCGTGAATATCAAAACGATCTCTATTAAGTAATTTTAGCACCAATTACCATGGCAGAAGATAAAGAAGTCACGATTTACGATATTGCCAAACACCTGAATCTCTCTGCGGCTACAGTTAGTCGGGGTTTGAAAGGCAGTTCGCTGATCAATAAGAATACCCGGAAAAAAATCCAGGAGGCTGCCAAGGCACTTGGCTATCGCTCCAATACTTTTGCCAGTAATCTGCGCAGTAAACAGAGTCTGACGCTGGGTGTGCTTACTCCCCGGTTGAACAGTCATTTTGTATCTGCTGCGCTTGCCGGCATGGAGGATGTGGCAAGCAAGGAAGGCTATCGCCTGATCATTTCTCAATCGCTGGAAGAGGTGGAGAAGGAGAAGCTGAATGCGCAGAACATGTTCAATAACCGGGTAGACGGTCTCCTGGTTTCACTGGCTGCCAACACCGAGAACCTGGAACATTTTGAACCTTTTTTCAATAGACGGATACCGGTGGTGTTTTTTGACCGCGTGGCCAATCATCCCGATAGTATTTCTGTTGTAATTGATAATTATTCCGCGGCCTATAATGTAACCAAACACCTGATAGAGCAGGGCTGCACCCGGATTATGCACCTCGGTGGCAACCTGCTGCGCAATGTGTACAGCGATCGCCTCAGGGGTTTTAAAGATGCACTGAAAGAGCATAATCTGCCCCTGCCGGCGAAATTCCACCAGGTGAGTAATCTTTCCAGCGAAGCAGGCACCCAGGCAGCTGAATGGATTCTTTCTTTGTCACCGGATAAACGTCCCGATGCAGTGTTTTCTGCCAACGATACTGCTGCAGTGTTCTGCATGCTGCGGTTAAAAGCAGCTGGGATTAAGATCCCGGATGAGATCGCATTTGCCGGCTTTAACAATGATCCTATTAGCCTGGTGATCGAGCCGAATCTGACTACGGTTGATTATTCCGGATATAATATTGGGCAAACAGCTGCCAAGAACCTGATCAATCACCTGAAAGGCGTGATTGATATTTTTATGACGGATGCGATTTCGCTGCGCGCGGAACTTATTATTCGGGTGTCGTCGAAGAAGAAGTGAGATGTGAGCATGGAAACGGGAGACGGGAGACGGAGAAGGGAAGCCAGGAAAAAACATTTTCAGTAGAAAGTACCGGGAAAAATATAAATTCGACAAACTCGTTAAAGAGTTGGCTCCGGATTAGCTTATATGAAACCTGGTTTTGTTTTCCATAAAGGGTACCTGCTATCAGTAGGCTCCATCATCCTGATCGCATTGGGAGCCAATATCTATTTCAAGAACCGGCAAAACCAACCGGCTATTAGCCGGCAGTTGGTTGCCAATGAACAAAAGTCCAGGGCCCTGCTGGAACTGGACATGCTCCAGTTAAAAGCGTTAAGAGATAAGCGCGGTTTCCAGATCAATCAGGCAGATTACATGCTGTCTTCTTACCAGGAGATAAAAAAAGAATCTTTTACTTTAATCGGCCAAATTGAAGATCAATTTCAGGAAGACAGTTTGCTTGGCAGGGTGAATGAGCTCCTTCAGGTAACCAGGATGCGATTTGATGATTGGGATCAGCAATTGAATGCAATTGCCACTTTATCTCCGGAGGCAGCGAGGAGCTTTATCCTCCTGTTGTTGCTAGCTGTGGGTTTACTTACCTGGTCATTATTTGCGATCCGAAAACAGGATAGCCTCCAACAAGAGCATGAAGCCACACTAAAGATCAATGAAGCAGTGCGTGCCAGCCAGCAGGAGTTCAGTTCCGCCTTTGAATATGCTTCCATTGGTATGGCACTAGTAAGCCTGGATGGAAAATTTACAAGAGTCAACAGTAGCTTGTGTAAACTATTGGGGTATACTGCGGAGGAACTTAAAGGAATGACCTTCCAGGAAATCACCCATCCGGATGATTTGAATACGGATCTGTAATATGTGAAGCAGATGTTATCCGGGTAAATTGATTCCTATTCTATGGAAAAGCGTTGTTTCCATAAAGACGGCAGCATTATCTGGATCAATTTGAGTGGATCAAAAGTAAAGAATGCAGAAGGCAATCCTTTGTATTTTATTGCCCAGATTGAAAACATCACCGAGTGGAAAAAAGCACAAACAGAACTGGTTCAGCAAAAGGATCGCATTTCCAATATCCTCGAAGGAACACATGCGGGTACCTGGGAGTGGAATGTTCAAACCGGCGAGACTCGCTTTAATGAAGTGTGGGCAGAGCTCATTGGTTATACACTGGAAGAATTAAAGCCCATCAGTATTGAGACCTGGATGAAGTTTGCGCATCCGGATGACCTGGCTGAATCGGAGAGGAGATTAAATGCCTGTTTCAATCGCGAAGTAGATTTTTATGAGTGCGAGGCCAGAATGAAACACAAAGACGGACACTATGTATGGGTGTTGGATAGAGGAAAGGTGATGAGCTGGACAGCAGATGGAAAACCGCTCTGGATGTTTGGTACCCACCTGGATATCTCCCGATCCAAGCAACTGGAACTTCAACTCGCCGAAAATGAAGCCAAGTTCCGCGGTATTTTTAATTCCACCTTTCAATTTATTGGATTCCTGAAACTGGATGGCGAACTGCTGGAAGCCAATAAAACTGCACTTGATTTTGCCGGACTTACACTTGAGGATGTAATAGGAAAAAAATTTTGGGACTGTTACTGGTGGCAGAAAGATGAGCAAACAAAAACAGAGCTGCAACAGGCGATTGCAAAAGCAGCAGAAGGTGAATCGGTGGTGTATGAAGTGGAAGTGCTTGGCCTTAATAAGCAAATCATTACGATCCTGTTTAGCCTGAAGCCCCTGTTTGATGCAAATGGCAAGGTAGTAGCTATTATCCCGGAAGGCCGCCCTATTGATGAAATTGTGCAGGCCCGCCATCTATTGGAACAGAAGAATGAAGAGTTGGAGCAGTTTGCATCCATCGCAGCGCATGATTTGAAAGAGCCGCTGAGAATGGTTGGTAATTTTATGAGTTTGCTGAAGGCAAAGCATTCGTCGCAACTGGATAGTACCGCACTTAAATATGTTGATTTTGCAGTCAATGGCTCCAACCGAATGAGCCAACTGATCACCGACCTATTGGATTATGCCAAGGTTGGTAGTGAAGAGGTTCCTTTTGAATCCATTGATCCGGAACCCATGTTACTGGATATCCTATCCTTAAATGACTCTTTAATTACAGAAAAGGGAGTTAAAGTCAGCTGGTCAAAGCTTCCCACATTAAGAGGACAACAAACTGCCATCAAACTATTGTTCCAGAATCTGATTATGAATGGTATCAAATACCAGGAACCGGATCACGCACCAGTTATTCGTATCACGGGAAAAGAATTGGCTGATAGCTGGTTGTTCAGTGTGGAAGACAACGGTATTGGTATTCCGGCACAGTATCATGAAAAGATTTTCCAGGTATTCAGCCGATTGCATTCGAAAGACAAATACAGCGGTACAGGTATGGGACTTGCTACCTGTAAAAAGATTGTTACCATTCATGGTGGCAGAATCTGGGTGGAATCAAAAGAAGGCGAGGGCAGTTGTTTTCATTTTACGATAAGTAAATCGGTATAAACAAAAGCTGTATTTTCATCCCGGAAAATTCAACGGATATGAAAACCACAGATCTCCAAACTTATCTGGATGACCTGGAGCATCCGCTCAAACAGGAAATACTGGAGTTGCGTGAAATTATTCTGGAAGCGAATAAAAATCTAACGGAGCATATCAAATGGAATGCGCCCAGTTATTGCATCAATGGTGAAGACCGAATTACCTTCAATCTCCGCGCTAAGGATAAGGTCCGGCTTGTATTTCATTGTGGTGTAAAAATCAAAGCCCGCAAATTAAAAGGCAAAGTCAGTTCAGATACCCAGCAATGGCTGGAATGGGCTGCTGAGGATCGGGCATTACTTTCCTTTAGCGATATGATTGAAATCATGCAGAAAAAAAAGACCATTCAGCAGATCATCAAGGAATGGATCAAATTGACTTCCTGAGGATTAAAAATTTTCTGTCAGCAGCACCGGTGCCTGTTTACGGCGATTTAATTTCCTGGTGAAGAAATCAAGGTTGTGATACACACTGAACCGGGGAATATGCCTGCTCTCATATACATTCGGTGCTCCCCGATGCCGGAAGGTCCACATATAGGCCAGTTGCAATTGTATGTTATCATTCAGTATGTATCCAAGTCCCGCTGTTACCCGGTTGTCTTCAAAATGATCATAGGTAATGGTCTTTCCCGCCTGCATAAAGATCTCTTCTGATAATGCGAGAAACAGGGTTTTCTGTTTGAGTTCTGTGCTGTTCAGCGGCACATAAGCCAGTATCTTATACCGGAACCGGTGTGTCAGATCAAAGGAGGAGTTTTTGGTGAAATCCCGTCTCCATCTTTGTTCCAGCCTGAACTGGTGATAGAGCTTGACATGATTTATCGGCTGCACCAGCAGGAATTGCTGCCAGAACCGGAACTGCGGCACAACTTTATCAATATTCGGAGCATCCTGGTTGGGCGCCCAGTAAAAGGGTGTTACGATTCCCGCGGTTACTTCAAACTGTTTATTGACCAGGTAGGTGAGTCCGAAGCGCAGGTATAATTGTCCCATGTCGTTGATGAACTGGTTTCTTCGGCGGTAATTGTATTCGCCATAATAAAACAGTTTTTCACTCAGCCTGTATTTGGTGTACAGCCCGATCCAGGTTTCTGTATTATTGGTAATGGATTTACCGGGTGCTGGCGCCTGTTGACTGAATGCCTGGTACTGCAGCACCAATCCGATTATGCATATGTAATATCTCAGCTTCCTGCTCATACCTTTATCACTTCCAGTTTGTCTTGCATACTGCTGCCTTTCTTCAGTTTTCTTTCGAGTTTGCGGGTGTCTTTATCGTGCAGAAATAACAATCGTTCCTGGATATCATAGAGCCGGCGAATGCCTGTCCGTACTTCCGAAATAGATGGATTGATGCTGATTTGTTGCAGCAGATCCGAATACAATTCAATAGCAATCAAATCATATAATTTCTTCTTGATCCTACGCGGAAACTTATCATTGAACGTGAAGGGATCAAATGTATAAACAGTGTACAGGCTGTCTATTCTTTTAGACCGAACCGGTAACCGCACAGCGATCTCCTGGATCATCTGCACGGATTCCAGCAAATAGGTTATAGAGTCGGAAACCGCACTGGTAGTCAGGTTTTCATAGAGCCTTGAGTATTCCATTTCCATGAAATAGTGCTTAAGATGCGAGATCAGCGGCTTTATCGATGGATGATAACTGCTGTCTTTCAGTTGCTCATCCACTTCTTTTTTCAGCAGCTGGATTCGCTGAAGCAGTGCCTGTTTTTCGCGACTTACTGCCTGCTCGCGACTGATACTTTTTAGTTCACCCAGGATGGAATCTGCTTTTTGTTTTCTTTGCTCGAAGTTGTTGCTGATATAACTGAGAAAGTCGTTGGTAGTTAAGGGCGACACCTCATATTCGATACTGCGAATGCTGCTGTCTGCTGTTTTGATTTCATCTCTGTCGAGTAATTCCCTTGCATATTTGATCAGTTCCCCTTTACGATAATAGTATTCGATCTCTTTTCTCGATAGTATATTGTTCCAGGGTTTGATATAATCCAGGATGTATTCCTGCCTGTTTGTCCAGTTACGGATCCAGGTGAGTGCGGGAGAACTCGCGGCAGCCAGGTTGGTATCTAACTCTGCTTTAATGGTTTTCACTTTTTCGCGGTAAGAATATTCCAGGTCGGGCCATTTATCCAGCAGGTTTTTTTCTTTCTGTGTAAGTACATAAAAACCCCGGTTGGTTCCAACTGGTAAACCATTGGTTGGTATATATCCGGGATCATACTGGAACAATTGCCTTAACATTTCTTCCAGGTACTGATTGGCGTCTTTTTGTGCAAGCAGGTATTCAGAGGTTCTTGGGTAACCATCACTGAAACTGAGACTAACCGGGAGATTGACTGCCTGGTCTTCTCCGGATGCTTCGTTTAAGGATGCCTGTATGAGCTGGCTGAGCGGGTAGTTTAGGTTGGTGATGGTATCTGACTGCCATACTTTAGTAAGCGAAAGCAGAAATCCTTTTTTATACTGTCGTTGTTCGCGGATCAGGCTATCGCCCTTCTGGATTTCAAAATTCCAGACACTATCCATCAGTCCGTTTTTGGCGAATCCGATTACCCTGCCACTGCGGGTTGAATCCATACGGTAGAACAATTCGATTGGCCCATTGATACGTTGATTTTGGAGGACTGTCTTTAATTTTTCTGTCTGTTCTACTGCTTCTTTATTTAGAAAAACTGTTCTGATTAGTTCCCATTCCTTATCAGGTAAATCATTGGTATAATGGGCTTTGATAATTCTTTCTTCTGTTTTTAACTGGTATTGTACATCCCATTCTTTTACATCTTCCAGTTGAACCCATTGGCGTGTTTTTTTATAGGTCCAGGTTCCCTGTTTTTTATTGCCTGCATATTGTCCCTTCCACTCTTCGTAAATGAAAAGAGATGGATTCAGACTGTCTCTTTGTTTGGATTGAAACTGAAAGGGGCCCTCTTTGATTCGTTTCCCTTCTTTATTGAGGTAATAAGTAAACCGGGCATGTCCGGATTGTCCAAGTATGGGCTGATAACTACTGTCGTAGGATCTTTTTTCCTGAGCTGAGAGCTGACCAGCCAGGCAAAATAAACAGGCAGTAAGGGTTTTAGTGTAGAGGTTCATATCATTCGAACCGCTATTTTCAAGAACAATGCCAGAACAGGCTGTTTATTTGAAGGAAACCTTTTTATATTGCCGTTTTACCGGAAAAGCTGGAATTCTAATTTGGTTTTAATCTGATTACATGAAACAGACTCCTCTGATCAGCAATGATGCGGTTGTTTTTGGTATTTTGATGGGCCTGCTGGCACTGGTTTTTTATACTTCAAAATTGGAGCATAAAGGCTTTAAGAAGTTTTACAGTGTGGTGCCGGCTTTGCTGCTCTGTTATTTTATTCCGGCATTACTGAATACATTTGGAGTTATTTCCGGAGAACAATCTGCCTTGTATCCAATGGCATCAAGGTACCTGCTGCCGGCCAGCCTGGTGTTGCTTACCATTGGTATTGATATTAAAAGTTTGCGCCGGCTCGGAGGCAAATCGATCCTGATCTTTTTTGCCGGTACAATAGGAGTGATCCTGGGCGGACCAATCGCCATGGCTATTACAGGAGTTCTCTTTCCGGATTCACTCTATTTTGAAGGGGAGGAAACCTGGCGCGGATTGGTCACTATTGCAGGTAGCTGGATCGGCGGAGGAGCCAACCAGGCGGCGATGCTCGAAGTATTTGGTTCGGGTAAATCCTTATTCGGACAAATGATTGCAGTAGATGTGCTAATCGGAAATATCTGGACCGGTGTGTTGCTTTTTGGAATTACCAGGAATAAAGCCATCAACAAATGGCTCAAGGCCGATGATAGTTCTATTATAGAGTTGGAGCAACGTGTTGAGCAGATGAAATTGGAGCAGGGCGCCATGAAATCCGGTGTGAGTCCCTGGATCCAGGTGTTGGGAGTTGCTTTTGCCTTTACCGCGATTTCACACCTGGGAGGTGATTGGCTGGCCCCCTGGTTTGCTGAAAATTATCCTGCCACAGCGAGTTATAGTCTCACCAGTACATTTTTCTGGATTGTAATCATTGCCACTACGCTGGGTATGGTTGCTTCGTTTACCCCACTCCGTAAGTTGGAAAATTCCGGAGCTTCTGATATCGGAACTGTTTTTCTGTATGTGCTAGTTGCTACAATAGGAATGAATATGAACCTGAAGGCATTGGTGAACAGTCCGGTTTTCTTTCTTACCGGTATCATCTGGATGTTGGTGCATATTACTGTACTGTTGTTGGTTGCACGCTGGATTAAAGCACCCTATTTCTTTGTGGCAGTTGGAAGCCAGGCCAATATCGGTGGCGCTGCTTCTGCACCGGTGGTAGCCGGCTTTTTCAATAAGTTCCTGGCACCGGTAGGAGTGTTGCTGGCAGTACTGGGATATGCTGTGGGTACCTATGGTGCGTATATCTGCGGATTATTAATGCAGGCAGTTTTTCATTTTCTGCGATAATAACGGTTGCGGATCCATTTTTCGATTTCCACTGCATGAAAAATAACAGCGGCAATGCCGATGCAGATCAGTAAATCCTGCAGGCTCAATGGCGCAGTTTTGAAGATCTTGTTCGCAAACGGCAGATAGATCACGCCCAGTTGAATGATAAAGGTTCCTACTACTGCAATAGCCAGGGAAGGGTTGGAGAACAATCCTTTTTTGTAAATGAAGGTATGATCACTCCGGATGGCCATTACATGTCCCAATTGTGCCAGTGATAAAACTGTGAACACCATCGTCTGCCAGTTTTCATGATTGGTTTGTATAGCCCAGGCCTGTGTGCCAAGTGTTACCACGGCCATTAAGAGTCCCACCCAAACAATATGATAACCTGTTCCTTCTGAGAATAATCCCTCATCTGTTCTCCGGGGCGGACGTTGCATGATATCATCCTCAGCTTTTTCAGCACTCAGTGCAAGTCCGGGTAATCCATCTGTTACAAGATTGATCCACAAAATATGAATGGGAAGCAGGGGGATTGGCATTCCTAACAAGGGTGCCATAAAGATGGTCCAGATCTCCGCCCCATTACAGGTCATAATGTACTTGACAAATTTTCGGATATTGTCATAAATACGCCGGCCTTCTTTTACTGCTTTTACAATGGTGGTGAAATTATCATCCAGCAGGATCATATGAGCAGCTTCCTTGCTTACATCTGTACCTGTGATGCCCATAGCCACTCCAATATTGGAGGATTTCAGAGAGGGCGCATCATTGACGCCATCACCGGTCATCGCAACAAAATGTTTTTTGCGCTGGAGCGATTGAACAATGTTTAATTTTTGTTCTGGTGAAACCCTTGCATACACTTTAATTCGTTCCACTTTCTGATCCAGTTCTGCCTCTGTTAATGCTGCCAGTTCTCTTCCATTCACCACTAACTCATCTTTTTCCAATAAACCAATTTCACGTGCGATGGCTGCAGCTGTTTCGGGATGATCTCCCGTAATCATAACAGGCTGTATGCCGGCGGTTTTACAGGCTTTGATCGCATCTTTTACTTCTTCCCTTGGAGGATCAATCATGCCGGCCATGCCTGCAGGATGTAATCCGGTTTCTACCTGGTCGTAATCGAATGGTTCCGGTAACTGATCAACTAACCGGTATGCATAGGCGATAACTCGTTTGCCTTCTTTGGCCATGCGACTGGCTTCCTGCATCCAGGGACCGGGATCATAGGATTTCTCCAGTCTTTGTGCAATGGATTCCGAAGCGCCTTTTGAAATCAGGAGGTACTGATTTTCCCACCTGTGTACCGTGGTCATACATTTGCGATCTGAATCAAAGGGCAATTCAGCAACCCTGGGTAGGGTTTCCTGCAATTGGTCGTATTGTTCTTCTCCTTTGCTCTTATAAATGTATTCAACAAGCGCAATTTCTGTAGGATCACCAATCCATTTGCCATCAGCTCCTTTTTTTACATCCTGGTTAACGGCCATGCAGGTTTCGAGTAGGCCTGCGGGTAAGTTCGGTTCTTCCTTACCGTTATAAGGTACTGTTTCCACTACCGTCATCTTGTTCTGGGTAAGGGTTCCGGTTTTATCGGAACAGATGAACGTAACAGAGCCCAGGGTTTCCACAGCCGGTAGTTTGCGGATCAGCGCGTTTTTGGCAACCAGTCGTTTAGCCCCTCTTGCCAGCGCAATGGTGATCAGGGCTGGCAATGCTTCCGGAATTGCCGCCACTGCAAGGGAAATGGCAACCAGTAACATGGATACAGGTTCTTCGCCACGCAGTAAGCCAACAACAAACAGGGCAACACAGATGAGCAGAATGAGATAGGAGAGTTTTTTGCCGAATTCATTCATGCGTTTCTGCAGCGGTGTTAATGCATCTCCTGTTTGCAGCATACCGGCAATTTTTCCGATCTCTGTCTGCATGCCGGTAGCTACTGCAATTCCAACACCGCGCCCCGCACTTACCTGGGTTCCTTTATACGCCATATTGACCCGGTCGCCCAGGCTGCTATCGGCTTCCTCCAGGGGTTTATGGATCTTATCAATTGGAATCGATTCTCCGGTAAGAGAGGATTCCTCAATCCGGAGACTGTGTACTTCCAGCAGGCGCATATCCGCCGGAACCAGGTTACCTGCTTCGAGTACAACCAGGTCGCCGGGTACGATTTCTTTGGAAGAAAGCTGTTCCGGTTTTCGGTTGCGGATCACTGTTGCCTGCGGAGTGGCGAGCTGGCTCAATGCGTCCATGGCTTTTTCTGCCCGGTATTCCTGAACAAATCCCATGATCGCATTCAGCAGTACGATGATCAGGATGATGATGGTATCTGTGAGATCACCTGCAATACCAGATATTATGGCAGCGGCTATCAGTACCAGGATCATGAAATCATTGAATTGATTCAGGAAAAGCAACCAGGCCGGTTTCTTCTTTTTCTCCTGCAGGAGATTCCATCCAAACTGCGCACGCTTTTGCTCTACAGTTGAATTGTCCAGTCCCGCTTCCGAGCTGTTTAACTCAGTGAGCACTGTTTCAATTGATTTGGTATGCCAGTTCATTGTAATTACTTATTCAGATGATACAATAGAATTAGATTCAGGATGTACACAAAGAAAATCAGCAAAGCATCCCAGCCCAGTTTATATCGTTTCCCGGCAGGTCGTACACTCAATCCAATTATAACAATTGCAGACATAATAACTGTTGCCAGAACCGATAACAGGTTACTATCCGAGGCTTCTTTTAGTAATGGACCACCAGGATAAAAAATATCATCTAGTGATAGTATCAGAATATTAAAAATATTACTTCCGAGCAGCCCTCCTACAGCCATGTCTAATGCACCCATACGAACGGCAGCAATCGACACTGCAATTTCAGGTAAGGAAGTACTTGCGGCGAGAAATAAAGTTCCTACAAAGGATTTATTGAGTCCGGCTGATTCTGCTAAATGATCTGCAAAAAAAGGCAGTGCCAGTGCAGCGAGGATAATTATTAAAGCAAAGAAAATATAATTACGCACAACCACATTCAAAGGCATATCCGGACCTGTGTGAGATGTTTCACTGAGTACCACTGCAGCTTTTAATTTCTGTTCCTGAAGAAAAATGATGCGAATTGAAACCAGGTAGACAACAATAAAAATAATACTGAATATTCCAAGAATCGAACTTACTAATATATCCTCAGGGAGAAACAAACCCGCGCCTGCCAGTGTCAGTAGTATAACTCCAAGAGCAGCACTTACAATATGACTTGGGGATGCCTCACTGAAAATGGGTCTTCGTCTGGGTACAAATGCGTCCAATATAGCCAGTATGCCCAGGTTGAAAGCACAACTGCCCAATATATCGCCAACTGCCAGATCCGGTGATTTTACAATAACAACAGAGCTGATGCCTACCATCAATTCTGGCAGGGATGTGATAGATGCCATTAGAATCAGTCCTACCCAGGCTTTTCCCCAACCGGTATGTTCAGCTAACAGGTCGCCATATTTCGATAATTGCCTGCCAGCAAAGAAAATTACGAGGGCGCAAAATATAAATCCTGAGATATAAAGCATACTGATTTCATATTTAAGTGCCAATAGATAACTTACTAAAATCAGGTAATTGTAGAAGGAAAACCTTGATTCTTCTCAATTTACATAATGATCTTACTTATTTTAATTAGAAATGCGCTTGCTTATTCACACATTTTGTTGTACTTTTTAAAAAAATCCATCCTGGTATGAAAAAACACATTTCCCGCTCAGGGGGAATGAAGGATCGTTTTACTGGATTGCTGCAATCCGTACGCCAATGGTGGAATTCCCTCTATAGTGATGGGGTCAGGGAAAAAATCAACAATTCAAAATTAAGTTGGGAAGAGCGGCTACTCTTGATGGGGTTGGTAATCGTTGCCGGTATTTTATTGCTGGGCATTAAATTATATGAAAACAATCGCTCTAACCAGCAGGCATATGCGCAACTGGATGAGTCAAGGGCTGTACTGATGGCAACTATCCAGCTTAGAACGGAAATCAACGAGCAGTTTCAGGCTAGCCAGGAAAGCCCGGGTTTATCCAGGCTGAACGCACAGATTGCTACCATTCGTTCTTTAAAAAAACATTCTGCCGTACAGGAAAACCGCCTCAGGTCTTTGCAAACTATGTTACTGAGATGGCAGGCTTCCGGAAATCCGACCGAAACAGAGGAGAAAAATCTGTACAGCCTGCTGGATGGAATTATGGCTGAAGAACAGCGGAATCTGGAGATCCGAAAAGCAGATGTGGAGTTAGGCAATTCCATTGACCAGCGATTGTATGTGCTGTTGCTGGTAACCCTGGTTATCCTGGTGCTTTTTGCCGGTTATGTATTGTATAAAAACCAGCTGGCTACACTGCAGGCCAAACAACAACTGGAAAACAACAAACAGATTTTACAGTCGATCATTGATAACAGTTCCACCATGGTGTATGTAAAGGACATGCTGGGACGCTTCATCTTCAAGAATAAAAACTTTGAAGAGGTGTTTGGCAAATCCGGTGAACACCTTAATGAAAGCCTGGATGAAACTGTTCTCGAAACGAGGACCACTACTGAGATTCAGGAAAATCTTCTTATCAATGGTGTTACCTGTCATTTTTATTCCATTCGTTTTCCTTTGCTTAACAAACACAACCAGGTGTATGCAACCGCCGGAATTCTGACAGACATCACGGAGATGATCCAGAAGCAGGAAGCCAGTAAGGAAAAAGAACTACTTAAAAATACATTGGCTGTTCAGGAATCAGAACGTATGGAAATTGGCATGGAGCTGCATGACAATATTACGCAGCTGCTTGCTTCCGCTAAACTGATGCTGGATACTGCGATCCGCCAAACCAAGAGAAAGGATGAGCACCTGGAAAAAGCCCGGGACGATGTGTTCACTGCTATTCATGAAGCAAGGAAATTATCGCATAGCCTGGTGGTACCCGGACTCGAAACCGAATCACTCACGGATGCGGTTATGCGCTTATTGGAAAGGCTCAAAACAGATAACCGGTTGATGGTTCAATTGAAATTGGTTTCCAGGAAAAAGATCAATAGCCTGGAGCCGGGTGTGCGACTGGCACTGTATCGGATACTGCAGGAGCAGGTGAACAATATCATCAAACATGCGGATGCCAGTTCCGTGCTGGTGGAACTGAGATATGTTTCAGATTCCATCCAGCTGATTGTAGAGGATGATGGTGTTGGATTTGATCCAGATCAATATCGGCCGGGCATTGGTTTGTCCAATATCAATCGCCGGGTCAGGCACCTGGGGGGCGATTGCCGGGTACACAGCATGCCCGGAGAAGGTTGCCAGTTAAAGATTCTCATTCCACTCTAGAATTTCCAAAAAAGTGAATTCCGTTTTTTCTTAAATTCACCGAAAAGCAAGTAATGGAGGCCCAACACCCAACAACAGCCTCCGAGACTCACCTGGCAAGGTCACTCGGACCCTTGATGCTATGGGGTCTTGGAGTTGGATATGTTATTTCTGGAATGTATTTCGGTTGGAATCTTGGATTAGCGGAAGGCGGCACACTGGGAATGGCAATCGCAACCGGTCTTATTATTCTTCTTTACATCACGTTTACTTTTTCTTATACGGAGCTGGCCTGCTCCATCCCCAAAGCAGGAGGAGTATTTGACTATGCCCACCGGGCATTAGGGAAAAAATGGGGCTTTATAGCCGGCATGGCCCAGGTGATTGAATTTGTATTTGCTCCGCCTGCAATTGCTGCAGCCATCGGGGCGTATTTTCATATTTTTCTGCCGGCTGTTCCGGTGGTGGTGATTGCCATCTTTGCCTATTTTATTTTCACCTCGCTGAATATCGTTGGAGTAAAAGCCGCTGCCAGTTTTGAATTGATCATAACCGTATTTGCGGTATTGGAGTTATTGATTTTTGCTGGCATCACACTGCCTCATTTTGAATGGAGTAATCTCGAGAAAAATGCATTGCCCCATGGTACCACGGGTATCTGGGCCTGTATTCCATTTGCCATCTGGTTTTTTCTTGGGCTCGAGGGCATTGCGAATGTGGCGGAGGAAACCATCAATCCGCAGAAGACCATCCTTAAAGGATTTGGTTCTGCCTTGCTGACCCTTATCATTCTTTGTGTATTGGTTTTTGTTTCGGGAGTTGGAGTTGCGGGCTGGGAAGCCATCGTGTATGCATCACCGGGAGCGCCACCATCTGATTCACCGCTTCCACTGGCAATGGCTAAGGTAACCGGTAACAGTGGCTGGATTTATCATTTACTGATCACTATTGGTTTGCTGGGACTCATTGCCTCCTTTCATGGCATCATCCTGGCCGCGGGCAGAGCCAGTTTTGAATTTGGACGCATGGGATATTTTATAAAAGCAATGGGACGCATTCATCCCAAATTCAAAACACCGGCAACAGCTTTGCTGGTGAACATGGGTATCGGGATTCTTGCCCTGCTAACCGGTGAAACTGGTTCTATTATTACCATTGCCTGTTTTGGTGCGGTAACACTCTATATTCTTTCAATGATTACCTTGTTACGGTTACGTAAACAGGAGCCGAACCTGGAACGTCCTTTTAAGGTTCCGTTTTATCCTTATTTCCCTGTGATCGCTTTGATCATTGGCATTATTTGTATGATTGCCATGATCTCGCTGTATCCTGTATTAAGCCTGTTCTATTTTGGAATTCTGGCAATTGCCTATGCCTGGTTTTATTTCTTCGTAAAAAATAATGCTGATGAGCAACACCCAATCGCTTCAGGACCTGTTAACCTACCTGGAGAGCCAATCGATCACCAAGGTTAAGATCGCCGTTACGGATATGGATGGTATCCTTCGCGGTAAACTGATTAGCTGGGATAAATTCAAATCAGTTGTACAATCCGGTTTTGGATTTTGCAATGTGGTGTTTGGATGGGATTCCAGTGATGTAGCCTACGACAATGTGCAGTACACAGGATGGCATAGCGGTTATCCGGATGCACAGGCCAACATTGATATTTCCACCTTCCGCCAGATTCCCTGGGAGCAGAATGGTGCCTTCTTCCTGGCCGACTTCACCAATGAGCAGGGATACAGCCTGGATATTTGTCCGCGTAGCCTGCTGAAAAAAATTGATGCTGAAGCGAAAGCCATGGGTTTTTATCCTTCCTTCAGCCAGGAGTTTGAGTGGTTTAATTACAAACGCCCTTCCGAGATCCGGGATTTTCAATCACTTGAACCGATCACCCAGGGCATGTTCGGTTATTCCATACTGAGAGCATCCCAGCAGTCCGATTTTTGCCAGGACCTCTTTGATCAGCTGACCAAATTTGGTGTTCCTATTGAAGGCTTGCATACGGAAACGGGTCCGGGTGTTTATGAAGCAGCTGTATTGTATGGGCATATCCTGGAAGCTGCAGACAGAGCCGTGTTGTTTAAATCAGGTGTGAAAGAAATCGCGCACCGCCATGGTTACCTGGCTACTTTTATGGCTAAAGTGAGTGAAACCTTGCCAGGTTGCAGTGGCCACGTACACCAGAGTTTGTGGACATTAGATAAATCCGAGAACCTGTTTTATAGCAGCAGTTCGGCTAACCATATCAGTGCGTTGATGGAAAGTTATATGGCCGGACAACTTTACTGTCTCCCCTATATACTGCCCATGTTAGCACCAACGATCAACAGTTACAAGCGCTTGGTAGAAGGGGCCTGGGCACCCACTACTTTAACCTGGGCAGTAGATAACCGGACCACCGCATTGCGCGCATTGCCGGGCAGTCCGTATTCAACAAGGCTTGAAACCAGGGTAGTAGGTTCTGACAGCAATCCCTACCTGGCGATGGCTGCCTGCCTGGCTGCCGGTTTGTATGGAATAAAACACAAAATGAAGCTGGAGATTCCGGAGACTGTCGGTAACGGATATGCGAATAAGGTACATGGTATATTGCCATCCAACCTGCATGAAGCTACCCAGGCAATGAAAAACTCACCGGTTGCCAGGGAATTATTTGGAGATGCCTTCACCGATCATTTTACCGCATCGCGTGAATGGGAGTGGAGAGCATTTGCCAAAGTAGTAACCAATTGGGAAACACAACGATATTTAGAAATCATATAATAGCAGTTTATGACAAGTTTTGATGTAGTACGTCAGTATAATTTTCCAACTACCATTCGTTTCGGTGCAGGGGCATCCGAAGAATTGGGGCCTCATTTGAAAGGCGCCGGATTTAGTCGCCCTTTAGTAGTTACAGATCCTACCGTGCGGGATTTGCCTTTCTTCAAAAAGATCCTTTCTGATTTGGAGCGACTGGGATTAAAGCCGGATGTTTTTTCCAACATTCATAAGAACCCGGTGAAGTCGGATGTGCTGGCCGGCAAGCAGGCATTCCAGGATGCCGGTGCAGATTGTATTGTTGGTATCGGTGGCGGTGCCGGTATGGATGTGGCAAGAGCTATTACATTAAGCATTCATCACCACCGCGATTTGTTTGATTACGATGACCTGATCGGTGGTGATAAATATGTAACGGAGGAAGTGCCTTATTTCGTAACGCTGCCCACCACCAGTGGAACAGGAAGTGAAGTAGGTCGCAGTGCGATTATCTCTGAAGATGATACACACCGGAAGCGCATTCTCTTTTCTCCCAAGTTGCTGGCGAAGATGGTATTTGCTGATCCGGTACTGACTATGGATCTGCCACCCTTTGTAACAGCAGCAACAGGGATGGATGCACTGACGCACAATATGGAAGCCTACATTGCAAAAGGATTTCATCCCATGTGTGAAGGCATCGCCTTGCAGGGAATGACCCTGATTAGTGAATCCATTGTGCAGGCAACAACTGCTCCGGACCTGGCATCGCGCTCCAAAATGATGATCGCATCTTTGATGGGTGCAGTTGCTTTTCAGAAAGGATTGGGCATTGTGCACTCTCTGGCTCATCCGCTTTCCTCTTTACTGGATACGCACCACGGATTGGCGAATGCAATTAATCTTCCATATGGCATGAATTTCAATGCACCTGGATTTGAACCTGCGTTCCAGCGGATGGCACAGGCTATGGGAGTTAAAGGAGAAGATTCTGCCTCACTGATTACTTACCTGTTTGATCTGAACCAACAGTTAGGACTACCCGAAAATCTGGGAGCTATTGGCGTAAAAGAAGAGCACCTGGAAACACTGGCAACATTGGCAGAGGCGGATTTCTGTCATCCCAATAATCCTAAACCTGTAACCAGGGAAGATTTCCTGGCGATCTATAAACAAGCGCTCTAAAGAAATGAAGAAGAAAATCGGGATCAGTTTCTCTCGTACCAATTTCCAGAATTACTGGGATTGGTTTACGGAAGCAGATCTTGGCGAAGACCTGGAGCTGGTATTGTTATCGTTTGAAACACCCGACCATGAGGCGGTTAAGCAATGCGATGCCTATGTATTGACAGGTGGTGTAGATATTGATCCTGTTTATTACCAGGGTGCTGCGGTATATCCGAATCAGCCGGATGAGTATCAACCGGATCGTGATCAGTTTGAAACTGCCATCTACCGGCACGCCAAAGAAAAACAGGCACCGGTACTCGCGATTTGCAGGGGGATGCAATTGGTGCACACCCTGGAAGGAGGAAAACTGATCCAGGACCTGGGTGAGCAGAATCACCGGCATAAAAAAGATACCGACGAGGATAAACAACACGCGATACAACTGCAACCCGGAAGCCGGCTGGCAGCATGGGCAGCGGATTCTGTTGGGCAGGTGAACAGCGCGCATCACCAGGCATTGGATAAGGAAACGCTTTCAGGTAATTGGCGAATCAGCGCGCTTGATGATACAGGCCTGATTGAAGCAATTGAGTGGAAAGATGAAAAGGATCAGCCATTTCTGATTGGTGTGCAATGGCATCCGGAAAGAATGCTGAACAAAGAAAAGAATCCATTATCGCAAGCCATTAAAGAACATTTTATACAAATTATCCGAGAACAATCATGAGCACATTTAACGTTATAAATCCGGCTACTGAAGAAGTACTGGCAACGCTGGATGAAGACAACCAGCAAACCATTCAGGAAAAATATAACCTGGTAAAAAAGGGACAGTCAGCCTGGGCGGAAGTTCCATTGACAGAACGAATCAATTGCATCCGCCGATTTGACCAGGCTTTAGGAGAGCAAATCGAAAAGCTGGCAGGAACCCTGAGTGATGAAGTTGGTAAGCCCATTCAGCAGGCCAGAAATGAAATCAATGGTGCAAGAGGGCGCATCGCTTTCTTCCTCAATAATTCAGAAAAATGGCTGAAGGATGAGTGGATGGTACTGGATGGTGCTACCAAAGAGAGAATCAGTTATGAACCCCTGGGTATAATCACCAATATTTCTGCGTGGAATTATCCATATCTGGTAGGTGTGAATGTGTTTATCCCTGCATTGATTGGAGGGAACGCAGTGCTGTATAAGCCATCTGAGTTTTCCAGTTTAACCGGACTCGCCATTCGTGATCTGCTCTATCAGTCGGGCATACCCGAAAATGTATTCCAGGTAGTATTGGGTGGCGGACTGGTGGGAAGTTATCTGCTGGATCTTCCCCTGAATGGATATTATTTCACGGGAAGCAATCGTACTGGAAAAATCATTGCATCCAAAGTGGCCGAGAAAATGGTTCCCTGTCAGTTGGAACTGGGTGGCAAGGACCCTCTGTATGTTACGGATGAAGTGGCAGATATCAACCAGGTGGCTGGTGCTGCATTAGAAGGTGTGGTATACAACAATGGTCAGAGCTGTTGTGCAGTGGAGAGAATCTATGTGCACGAAAAAGTGTACGATGATTTCCTGAAGTCATTTACTGAACAGGCAAAGGCCTTAAAAATAGGAAATCCAAAAGAGGAAGGAATTGATATCGGTCCGCTTACCCGCAAAGAGCAACTGGCATTTATTCTGGATCAGATCCAGGATGCGCAGAACAAAGGAGCGGAATTAATTGCTGGTGGTTATCGCCTGCAGCAACCGGGCTATTATATGGTGCCGGCTGTTCTTTCCAATGTGGATCATACCATGAGTGTTATGAAGGAAGAAAGTTTCGGTCCGGTTATTGGCATTCAGAAAGTAAGTAATGATTCGGAGGCTATTGATTTAATGAAAGATACCAGTTATGGATTAACAGCAGCTGTATACACTTCCAATGAAGAGAGAGCAGAAAAAATCCTAAGGCAAATGAATACCGGAACGGTATACTGGAATTGCTGCGACCGGGTGAGTGCCAATCTTCCCTGGTCAGGAAGAAAGGACTCTGGTCTGGGTTCTACTTTATCTTACAGTGGAATACGCGCCTTTGTTCAACCCAAAGCCTGGCATCTCAGAAAATAAATTGCAGAAAGAATCAATAGAAGTTGCGGCCGCTTGACTTGCTACGGTCTTCGCGTGGCTTGGCTTCATTCACTTTGATGGTTCTTCCTTCCATGGAAACACCATTCAATTCTTTGATCGCGTTTTCAGCTGCAGTAGCATTGGGCATGTCTACAAATCCGAAACCGCGACTTCTATTGGTAACTTTGTCGATGATTACGTTTACAGAGGAAACTTCTCCATAGGGAGTGAATAACTTCTCTAATTCTTCGTTCTGAACCCCAAATCCGAGGTTGGATACATAAATGTTCATTTCAGTAAATTTTTTTGATGAAAATTTTCTGAGGAAAAAAGCAGGAGGTAATTGAAGGCAATTAAGAAGGGATTCTTTTACAAGATGCTGATTAACTCAAATCGTTAACCCGCTCAAGGTAGACTTATTAATCGGTATGGAGGGATTTATTTTGATTCTGCCGGAAACATCGCCCTGAAACAGTTCCAGGGAGTATTGATCTGTGGTTGTTTCCGATCGTCTTTATTTTTATCGTAATAGCCTGTGAAGAAAGGCGTTACAGGCGACCATACAGTTTCCATCACACCCAGAAAACGTTCTTTCATGGGGCCGGTTGCCGACTGCCGGAACTCTGCCATATCCCGCACCTGTTGTATTCCTACCGATGGTTTATTCCAGGAACAGGTAATTACAGAAAAGCCTTTCATTGCAAAATATACTGCCGTTTTATCCGGCCGTTCATAGTGCCAGTCGCAGATCACAACATCTTTTGGAATCAGATCAATGGCGCGATGTGTGGAATTAAAACTGCCTTCCCACATGCCTATACCTGTTGTTTTTCCATCGATGAGACGATCACCCCAGATCCAGAGTTTGCGGTTGCTGGCTGCTAATCGGTTACGGATGGCTGTTAGTTCTTTCGCAAATAATTCTGCTTTATCCAGTCCTCCGCAGCGCGGACATTTTTCCTCTCCGATATAAAACACTTCATCCATGCCGGCATGAAAAGCAGTTGATTCAAAAGCATCACATAATTCATCCATCAGGGCAAAAACAATTTTATGCACATCCGGGTGAGAGGGGCAATAGCTTTTGCAATAGAGTCCGTCTTTATTTGGCCACTCATATTTTTCAGGCATCTGTACCCAGGGCGTTTCATCAAACTGGGGGTACACCCGCAGGAGCTTGCCTGTTTTGCTGGCCCAGGATTGATGACCCAGCAGGTTAATCTGTGGAATAATTTCTATTCCATTGCTGCGCGCAGTAGTCACCAGTTTTTTTACATCTTCCTTCCTGAGAAAAGGAGTGTCAATTAGTTCGGGGTGAGATTGAAACTGGTAACCATAATCTACCCGTAATACCAGGCGATTAATTTTACGGGGAGCCAGTTCCTTTTGTATGAATATCAGGAAAGAATCCAGGTTTTGTTGCGTTGGAGCTGCAATGCTGAAGGCACGCACCGGAAAAGAATCGGTGAGCGGTTTTTGTGCAATTGCGTCAAAACTTGCAACAAACACTAGTAACAAACAAAACTGCCGGATATAATTTACTGGAATCATGATTAATATTTTGCCGGTTGATTAGATGCTGGAAGGCTCTGTTTAATGAATTGACGAATGTCTTCATTGCTGCTTGCCAGGTCTTCTTTTCTAAGATACATCATATGTCCGCTCCGATATCCTTTAAAACTCATCCGGTTCGTAAATCTTCCGGCCGCATCGAGTTGCCAGAGATTGTATTTCGCATTAAAATAATCACAGGCGCCATCATAATATCCCGATTGCACCATCACATGCAGATAAGGATTCATTGCCATGGCTTTGCGGAGGTCTTCACCGGTTTGATCATTGCTGCGATCCCAGGGTGAAACATTCCCAAATACATTGTACTTGAAATCCGTTTTGTATTTCAGTGTTTCTCTCAAATACATATTGATGGGTGGAGTAAATGAGTGTAACCAGGAATTTAGTTCAGCATTGTAATCAGGGCGATCTCCTGCCTCTTTTCGGTCTATGCCCAGGTAGCGGGAATCCAGTCGGCCAATGGTAAATCCTTTATCACGCATCAACTCCTTCCAGAAATAATTGACTGGCAGATCCAGGTTATGCTGCAACCAAACCTGTTCAGCAATGCCGGAATACCTGGCCATACGAGCTGCAATTGATTTTTTTTCGGAGCTGCTTAATTGTCCGCCTCTGTGAATGGCTGGTAATACTTCGCGCATGGTAAATTCTTCCACTTCGGGAAGTACCTGCAGCAGATCTTTTTGCTGAAGTTCTGCCGGCAATTTTTTATGGTACCAGGCTGTGGCTGCATAATAGGGCAGTCGCAATGCGGCATCCGTAGCAGTTCCTCTTTCAATACCCAGTTCAGTGGGAGAAACCAGGATTACACCATTCAGATAAATCCATTGTGATTCCTGGAGTTCACGTGCGAGTCCGGATACCCGGGTAGTACCATAACTTTCACCAATCAGGTATTTGGGGGATGCCCATCGTTGGTAACGTGATAGAAAACTGTTAATCCATCCCGCCAGGTATTTGATATCTGCCTGCACGCCAAAGAAAGTTGATTTGGGCACCGTGGAATCTACTATCCTGGAGAAGCCCGTATTTACGGGGTCAATGAAGACGATATCTGCTACATCCAGTATGCTGTGGGGATTGTCCTTGAATCCATAAGGCTGAAGCGGATAGCCTTCTTCGTCGATATGCAGGATCTTGGGGCCTGTAAAAGCCAGGTGCATCCATACGGAAGCAGAACCCGGGCCTCCATTAAATGAAAATATCAGTGGCCGGTTGGCTCTGTCTTTTATATCAGTCCGCTCATAATAGGTGTAAAAGAGTCCGGCTATTGCTTTTCCCTGCTCATTCCATACCGGTAAAGTGCCTGCAATTGCCTTATATGTAATTTTCTGGCCTTTTACCTGAACTTCTTGTGGAGTTACTATACTTGTATCAGGATTAAAAATTATATTATTCCTGGATTGTGCAACGGTAACTATACTTAATTGTGTCAACAAGCTAACCAGAACGAATGCTTTTATCATATTCCCATGTTTGCAGTATGAATGTAAAACTATTTAGGGTAATCTTTTTCACCCTGGTGGTTCCGCTCTGCCTGCTATTTTGCCTGCACAGCCATGCGCAAACGAACAGCCCTTATTGGCAACATAAATATGATAGTACCCTTGGAATGAACCGTCCGCTTTTCATTGGCTTTAGTTATATGCGGATTGGATACAAAACCAACGGGCATCCTTTTTTTCTTACAGACAGCCTGCTGGCCTGCACCCTCAGTTACAATAAAACCATCTATCGCAATTTACCAGTTCAGCTGGATATTCATCAGCCTGCGCTTGTTACGAATGATGGTAGTAATAATCTGATTTCATTAATTACCGAGCAGGTAGATTCACTGGAAATTGCCGGGAGGTATTTTTTTCCGGTTATACAGGTAGTGGATGGGAGGACGGTTAATGAATTGATGGAACTTTTGGAAAGAGGACCCATAACTTTGTATAAAAGGCATCGTAAGGTATTACAGAAGCCATCCGGACCAGATGCGAATCTGTTACCTGCATTCAAGGATCGACCTGAATGGCTAGTTAAATCTGCCACTGGATGGAGCTGGATAGAAACGGAAAAACAGCTTTTGCTACTGGTTCCAGCTAAAGCAGAAGAAATCAAAAGCCTGATCAAAAAAAATCGATGGTCATTCAGAAAGAATCCAGATCAACTCATCCGATCGGTTGTTCACTTTATAAATAGTACGCTTTAAAGCCGCAGTATGAAACAGTTCCTATTGTTTATTGGATGTTTTTTACTGCTGCACCTGCCAGGTACTGGTCAGGAAAAGAATCGCTATTCTGGTACCTATGCGCTTTCCTTTCCTCAACTGATTCAGCTGATAGAAACTAAGGAAAATATCCGGATTTTTTATCCTCCTGGTGAACTGGATACACTGCAGGTACTGCTCACCGTTAGTGATCTCACCAACATTCAATTATTGGATCAAGTGCTGGGCAAGCGGGGTTGGTTTGTTGCTGAAGATTCTGACGGCACTGTTTACCTTTCAAAAGGCAAACCGGTATTGACTCAGTTCCCGGGAACAGGTAAACCTGCCATATTCTCCCAACAGCCTGAACTTCCGGAAAAGGAAGTACTGTCTATAGAAAACAGATTGATTACAATTGGTGATGTTGATAAGAATCCCGCCGGATCAACTGTAGTATTATCTGGCTATATAAAAGCAGCTTCCTCAGGAGAAGGGCTGGCAACTGCTGAAGTTATTGCAGCCGGTAAATCCAAAACTGTATATACGGATGTGTATGGTTACTATTCTATCGTACTTCCAAGAGGCAGATACCTGTTGAAGATTAACAGTGCCGGTATGCAATCAACCCAGCGACAGGTGCAGCTCAACCAAAATGGAAGGCTGGATATTGAACTGCAGGAGGCAATTAAAAGTTTACAGGCTGTGGTTGTAACAGCAGAAAAAAGTTCTGTTACCCGTAGCCTGCAGGTAGGCGCAAGCCGGCTCAATATTCAAACCATTAAACAGGTTCCGGTTGTTTTTGGGGAAGCGGATGTATTAAAAGTGGTATTGTCACTACCCGGTGTTACTTCAGTAGGTGAAGCTTCCAATGGCTTTAATGTTCGGGGTGGAACAGCCGATCAGAACCTGATCCTGCTGGGTGATGCTACCGTATTTAATCCTACACATCTCTTTGGTTTCTTTTCTGCATTTCATCCCGACCTGGTTAAACAGGTAGAATTATACAAAGCCAGTATTCCTGAAAAATTTGGTGGCAGATTATCCTCTGTTCTTGATATAACCTTGCAGGATGGTAATGCAAAAAAATGGACAGGCAATGCAGGAATTGGTCCGCTTACCAGTTCATTGAGTATCGGCGGGCCTATTAAAAAAGAAAAAGCAACACTTTCTTTGGGAGCCCGAACCAGTTACTCTAACTGGATCATGAACCAATTGCCTGATAAGGCATTCAGGCAAAGCAGGGCTTCTTTTTATGATATCAACCTGCGTACTGCGTTTAACCTTAATAAAAAAAACACACTCTATTTGACCGGGTACCTGAGCGAGGATGCTTTCCGGTTTAACCGCGATACCAGTTTTCAATACGGAAACAGAAACCTGAATATTAAATGGAAACATCAGTTCAACGCCCTTCTTTCCGGAACCTTTACAATTGGTACGGATCATTACCAATACCAGGTAGAAAGTGCAACCAACCAGGTGAATGCCTTCCGTTTAAGGTATGCTATCAATCAGCAATTTTTCCGGTCTGATTTCAATTGGCTATTGAATGATAAACACCAGCTCAACACAGGTTTGCAATCCACCTACTACAGTTTGCAGCCCGGCAATTATGACCCTCTTGGATCTGCTTCCCTGGTGCAACCCAAAAAATTGAACCGGGAGCAGGCATTGGAAACTGCTATCTACCTGGGAGATCAGTATCGTATTAATTCCAATTTATCAGTCAGTGCCGGAGTCCGATGGAATCTCTTTCAGCATTTTGGTCCGGGTACAGAATTCCAATACCTGCCGGGGCAACCCAAAGATACCACTACCATCATCGATACTCTGCAATACCGGAAAGGTGAAACCATACAGCGCTGGACTGCACCAGAATGGCGACTGAGTTTGCGCTATCTGCTCACAGAAAACAGTTCGGTAAAAGCAAGCTTTACCACAACAAGGCAATTCCTGCACATGTTATCGAATACTGTAACTATTTCACCTACTGATATCTGGAAGTTGAGTGATCAGCATATTCGTCCGCAGGAAGGCTGGCAGTTATCAGCTGGTTATTATCGAAGTTTTGCTTCCAATAAATGGGAAGCTTCTATTGAAGTTTATTTTAAAAGAATTGCAAACTATCTTGATTTTAAAAGTGGTGCCCGCTTACTACTCAATGAACATCTTGAAACCGATCTGATCAATACAAGGGGTAAAGCCTATGGCGCTGAATTCCTGCTAAAAAAACCGGATGGCAGATTGAACGGCTGGTTCAGTTATACCTACTCACGGATTTTGCTCAAACAGGATGATCCATTGGCGGGAGAGTTGATTAATAGGGGCAACTATTATCCTGGCAATGCAGATCGTCCACACAATATGAACCTGATTGCGAACTATCGGTTTTCGCATCGGTTGAGTTTATCCTGGAATCTGATTTTTACTTCAGGCAGACCGATAACCTTACCTATTGCAGTGTTCAACCAGGGTGGCGTAACCGGATTGATCTATTCTGACAGAAATGAATACAGGATCCCGAATTATTTTCGTTCCGATATTTCCTTCACCATTGAGGGCAATCACAAAGTGAATCAACGATTCCATAATGCCTGGTCAGTAGGTGCCTATAACATCACTGCCAGGGAGAACCCTTATTCTGTTTATTATGTACAGGAACAGGGTTCTATCAATGGCTATCAGCTGTCCATCTTTGGTACGATCATTCCCTTTGTATCCTATAAAATAAAATTTTAGACATGCGGTCCTCCTTGCTATATATCTATTTCCTGGTGTTGCTGCTGAGTGCGATTGCCTGCAGGAAACCCTATATAGCCCCTGTGCAGCAGCAGCCCAACCAATTCCTGGTGGTAGATGGATTGATCAATGCTTCTCCGGGTGGTGTGTCAAGATTTACTTTGTCCTTTTCAAAGAGTCTGGGGGATACTGCGCTTCAATACCCGGTAAACAATGCAGAACTAAAAATTGAAGGTACGGATGGATCAATTTATAGGCTGGAAGCAATAAATGATTCAGGTGTTTATATAAGTGCTCCCCTGCAACTTTCTGCTTCGAACAACTATCGGTTGCTTATCCGCACTGCAGATAACCGGTCCTACCGGTCTGCATTTGAAAGGGTGTTGATTGCGCCGGAAATTGATAGTGTCAACTGGGAGGCAAACCCTGATTTGAGTTTTTTTCTCTATACAAAGGATCCCTCTAATCAACAGCAATATTACCGGTGGGAATTTGAAGAAACCTATCAGACAACAGCACAAAATCCTTCCTTCTGGGCAGTAGTAAATGGGAGAATTGTGCAGGCAGATGCTTCCAATCAGACGGCTTCCTGCTGGATTACGGATCCTTCAAAAGAACTGTTGATAGGAACAACAACCGGACTTTCATCTGCTGTTGTATTCAAGGCTCCATTGCATACAATCAGTAAACCTGATAAGCGATTGTCCATCCGCTACAGTATGTTGGTACGACAGTATGCCATCACGCCGGAAGCATATCGTTATTACAGATTAATGAAACAGAATTCCGAAGAGCTGGGTGGTATTTTTGATCCACTTCCTTCTCAATTAAATGGGAATATACAATCTGAATCAGATCCGGAGGAACCGGTGATTGGCTACATTGCTGTGGGACAAACTACTGAGAAAAGAATATTTATCAGTAACCAGGAATTGGATAACTGGCCACTTGTAACAACCGGATATGATTGCGGTGTGCGGAATGTTCCTTCCAACCCGACTGATTATACCATTTTCAATTACCCGGATCCGGAATATGGATTCTGGTATTTTTCAAGCGGGCAACCACCCGGACTAGTACTAAGTAAAAAGCTTTGCCTGGATTGTCGCTTATCAGGAGGCACCAATCAAAAACCTTCATTTTGGTAAACCATGTGTATCCGCTTTCTATACTTGTTTCTGTTGATGGTAGTATGTAACAATGCCGGTGCACAGCGCGCACATCCAGAAAGGATTTTTGCACAAACCGACAGGTCGCTTTATTTGTCGGGGGAATCTCTTTTTTTCAGTATCCTGGTGCTGGAAGGAGAAGCCCATACTGCCGCACAAAAAAGCAGGGTGGTACAGGTTGAATTGATTAATGATCAAAAAAAATCCCTGCTACAACAACTTGTACTGTTAGAGGAGGGTAGAGGTGCAGGCAGTTTCTCTATTCCTGATTCCATGGCATCAGGTGCCTATGAACTAAGAATCTATTCTTCATGGATGAAAAATTGGGGTGAACAAAGTTTTTACCGTCAATCCATTTGGGTACTTAATCCCTATGATACCAGTTATTTTGGTCAGCATGCTGGCAGGTGGACAGAGAATCCTTCTTCAACACCGGTAGCAGACATTCAGCTTGATCAGTCACACTATTCCAAAAGATCATTGGTGGCTGGCTCATTGCCGGTGGATGAAGAAAACCCGTTTATTGCACTCACGGTTTCCGTGCTTCCTTTGGAGGAAGTTGTTGTTCCTGTCAATCCAATAAGTGCCCAACAGCAACCAATTCAATCGGAACAGGTTGTTTACCTGCCAGAGTGGGAGGGACCTTTGTTTCAGGCGCGTATTATGGATGCTGTAACCGGACAGCCAATTGAAAACCAGCTAGTGAGCCTGGTGCAACCTGGTACTTCCTTTGTGCTCAATATTGGCAAAACCAATCGGCAGGGGGTAGGTTGGTTCAACCCCGGACCGGCACTACAAAAGGGGGATCTCATTATTCAGCAAGTGGATGCTGTAAATAACAGACGAACAGCCACTATAGAAATGCTTCCGGTTTTTGTGCCTGCTGAAAAATTTCAGGCAGGCCCCTTTCCAGAATTGACGAAAGCACAACAGGAATTATTCCGGCAACGATTTGTGCAATTGCAATTACAGGAACTACTTTTTCCTAAAGAATCGGATTTAAAACTTGGAAAAGATTCAATTCTGCTGGGTAAACCGGATACCAGGTATCAGCTTGATCAGTACACCCGCTTTAAGACAATGCAGGAGATTTTTCGGGAGTATATCAGTGAAGTGCGGGTAAGGAGCCAGGATAGCAGTTTTCAGATACGCATTCGTAATAAATGGATACCGGGATTTTTTGAAACGGATCCATTGATTTTAATTGATGGAATACCTGTTTGGGATCCTGCCATCCTGATGGAAATGGATCCACAAGAAGTAAAATCCATTGATGTATATACACAGCGTATACGAATAGGAAATTTAGTAAGAGAAGGGGTGCTGGTGTGCCGGACCTATGCAGGCACCGGCGGGCGATCAGCCATCAGCAAAGATGCCATCATCCTGTCTTTCCCTGGCATACAACAGGAACAATTGTTTATTGTTCCTGATTATTCCACTCAGCAAACGGGAATGCAGCAGCTTCCGGATCGACGCTCGCTATTGTATTGGAATCCAGCCCTGGAAAAGAGCAAAACAGGTTCATTCATTCCTTTTCAGTTTTTTACATCCGATCAGGCTGGATCTTATAAAGTACTTATCAGGGGTATTGATAAAAGGTACAGGTCCTTTGAGCGAGTGGCCGTTTTTGAGGTGAAATAGTCGTTGGATATCATCCCGAAAATTCGCTGAAACCCTTTACTGTAGCTGGTTTTAGTATTTCTTTAAGATGTTTAAAGTAAGTAAAATCAATAAAACTTGGCTTGCAGTACAGGAAATGCCGTCCTATTTTTGCTGTATCCCTTCCGATTGCTACTTCCATAGTCAACTATTGCTACCATCTCCGATTGCCGCCTCAAAGAGTTTTTTAAATTATCTAACCGCAAAAAGAATTAGAATGAAAAACACAAGTATGAATCTGAAATCAGTGCTGGCTAGTTTGGCAATCGCTGCGCTGCTGGCTGTATCTGCCAATCCTGTTTTTGCTAACACCGAAAAAAGAGTAAGCAAAAACCGTGTTCCTGTTGAAGTAAAATACGTTGGTAGCAATAACCAGTCTCCTGTTGTTGAAATCAGTCTCGACAACGAAGAAGGAAAAGAAGTAACTGTTCAACTCAGGGACCTCGACGGATATATTCTGTATACTGCAACTACTTCTGAAAAGAAAATTACCCGCAAATTCCAGATTGATAACTACAGCCTGGAGCCAATTCAACTGAAAGTTGCTGTAACCATTAATGGTAAAGTTCAAACCGAGGTTTTCCAGATCAATCGTAACCGTACAGTAGTTGAAGATGTAGTAGTTTCTAAATTATAAGATCAAGTGTAGAGTTAACCTTTAATTTTTTTGGGGCTTCCGGGCCCCTTTTTGTATTTTAGGAAAATGAAAAATTTCCTTCAACGATGCCTGCCAGCGTTCCTTCTCTTGATCTGTAGCGCCGGTTTTTCACAATTGCGACTCCCCGCTATCCTTCAATCGGGAATGGTACTCCAGCAAAAAGATTCTGTCAATCTTTGGGGTTGGGCCGGTCCCGGTGAAAAAGTAATAGTTATTACAGGGTGGGATAAAAAGCAATATGAAACAACTGCATCCGATCTGGCAAGATGGATACTTAAAGTGAAAACACCTGCCGCAGGAGGTCCTTATTCCATTTCTATCACCAGCAGAAATACCATCGTACTGGAGGATGTGCTGATTGGAGAAGTCTGGGTCTGCTCCGGACAGTCCAATATGGAGTGGAGTTTTTACAATGGCGTCAAGGATATCGCGCAGGAATTTCCAACTGCAGCCAATGCTTCTATCCGACTCTTTCATGTAAATAAAACTGGTGCTGATTATCCGCAGGAAGACCTGAAAGCCTCCTGGGCCAAAGCTGATTCCAACCAGTTGAAAGCCTTTAGTGCAGTGGGCTATTTCTTTGGAAAAAATCTTCATGAAAAACTGAATGTTCCCATTGGTTTGATCAATGTTAGCTGGGGTGGTACACCTGCTGAAGCATGGACGCCGGAGGCAGTTGTTGCCGCTGATCCCCAACTCAAAGCAGCAGCGGCACAACTGAAAAAAGTAGCCTGGTGGCCTACAGCTCCAGCGCAAGCTTATAATGGCATGATTGCACCTATTACCCCCCATGGAATCGCAGGAGTAATCTGGTACCAGGGTGAAAGTAATACCGGCACTTATTCCACCTACCGGCAACTGTTTACCAGCATGATCGATAGCTGGAGGGCTGCCTGGAAAAAAGACCTGCCTTTTTATTATGTTCAGATAGCACCCTTTAAATATGGAACGACCGGTATCGGCGCACTTTTGCGCGAGGCCCAGGCAGCAGCAGCCTCCCATCCGAATACCGGCATGATTGTCATAACAGACCTGGTAGATACCGTTACCGATATTCACCCTTCCAGGAAAAAGCCCGTGGGCACCCGGCTTGCTAATTATGCACTTGCTTCAACCTATAAATTGCCAATTGGAGACTTCAGGAGTCCGGAGTATAGTTCTTCCGTTATAGAAAAAGGAAAGATCCTGGTGAAGTTCAATTATGCCGAGAATGGTATCCGCATGAAGGGGTCTAATCCGGAGGGTTGGTTAATCTCAGATATCAATGGTACTAATTGGCTGGCACCCAAAGTAAAAATTGAAAAAAATACTGTGATTCTCTGGCACCCGGATCTCAAAAATCCCATGTTCGTACGCTATGGCTTTGGAAATACCAGTATAGGAAATATGGAGTCAACTGCAGGGCTACCACTTGCGCCATTCCGGACAGATCATTTCCCCATTGAACAGATTCCTGAAAATTAAAAGTGGCAAAAATGTTACGTCTACTCTTCTTTGCTCTTGCCTCCCTGCTGTTTGTCAACAGTCATGCTCAAACGAAAAAGGAATTTTATGAGCTGAGAATATACCGTTATGAAACACTGGACCAGAAAACTGCCATTCTTCGCTATGCGGAAGAGGCCCTGCTGCCTGCTTTACATCGGTTGAAAATCAGGAATATTGGGGTGCTTGAACCAAGTCCGGCTGATACCATCAGCCCACCTGCCATCCATATTATTCTGCCAGTTAGTTCTGTTAAGTCGGCTGCAGAACTGAGTGCGCGACTTGAAAAAGATGCAGTTTACCAAACTGCGGCTGCATTTTTTATCAATGCGCCATTTGATAAGCCACCGTTTACCCGGCTTGAAACGGTCTGGATGAAATCCTTCAAGCTGGCTCCTCCTCTGCAGACGCCGGTTTTTTCTACCGAACGCCAAAGCCGGATTTATGAATTACGAAATTATGAATCGGCTACTGTAGACCGTTATAAAAGCAAGGTGCACATGTTCAATGAAGGAGGCGAAATTGAGCTGTTTAAAGAACTGAATTTCAATGCTGCTTTTTATGGTGAAGTTATTACCGGGAGCCGGATGCCGAATTTTTATTACCTGACTTGTTTCGAAAATTTTGCTTCCCGCGAAGCGCATTGGAAAGCGTTTTTCAGTCACCCAAAGTGGAAGGAAATGCTTGCAAAAGACATGTATAAAAATAATGTGTCGAAAGCAGGGATACATTTGTTACGACCGGCTGCCTGCAGCGACTGGTAAACATCACAACGAATACTGATATACAGAGATAACAATTCCTTTTGATGTCCGTATTTCCGTATGCCTGCAAAATTCATGGAGCGACTGCAACAATTCTCTTGCTGCCAAACGGTGTGGGGTAGTCAGTAATACAGTGGATCCCTGGTTCAAATAATATCGTATGAGCCTTTCAACTGCAGCCTGATCTTCTGTGTCATAATTCGTATCGCTGAGCAACACCAGGTCGGCTTCCCAATCAGGTAATCCATCCCTCCAATTGTAAAGAGTAGCTTTCATATTGGTAAACCTGTTGGCCAATATGGATTTGCTGATGTAATCAACTGCTTCCTCCAGATAATCAGATGCAATTACAGATTCAGCTCGGGTTGCAGTCAATAGAGAAGGCAGTCCAAGTCCGGCCGCAAATTCAATTACCTTTTTTTGATTGAATAATTCGGGATGTTCGTCCAGGTATTCAACCATCGCCCAGGCCGATGGCCAGATCCTGGCCCAATATGGAAATTCATTTTTTTTACCTTCGGCTACTGCTTGCTGATAGTTCAGCCTTATACCTTCCTCATCAGGTATTGCAATCAGGATGTTTCCGGTTGTATACTCCAATTGCTGAATGCGTTGGGGCAGCTGATTTCCAGGCATACCGGATTTTATTGAGTGATTGTTTGTTGAGTGGAAGCCCTGACCTGTAACTGAACTGGTAATATAATTTTTTCAGGTGTGAAGGATTTATGCTTTTTCTCAATTCTTTCAATCAGCAGTACGGCTGCTCTTTTTCCCATTTCAAATGCGTCCTGAACCACTGTAGTGAGGGCGGGAGAAAATAGTTCAGGTGCATTAAAATTGCTGAAGCCAGCCAATGCTATGTCCTCCGGAATTTTTTTGCCCTTTCTTCGTAAATATTGAAAACTGGATTGTGTCATCCGATCGCTGGCAGCCAGTATGGCATCTGGCAGTTGAGGAAGGGCAAATAATTCATCCAGCACCTGTTCCACTTCGGCTACAATAGCCCCGCCGTGTGCACAATGTTTCAGTAAACTTTCGTCAACTGTTAATCCTGCTTCCCTGTAGGCTCGTCGGTAGCCTTTCAATCGCTCCTGCGTCATTGCCAGATGAGTCGGACTTGTAATATGAGCTATTCGCCGGTAACCCTGATCCAGCAGGTGTTTGGTCAGTTCAAATGCACCGCCCTCATTATCGGATTGAACAATATGAGTAGGAAGTCCTTCACAGATCCTGTCAAAAAATACGATAGGCAACCCGCGTTCATGATAGGGTTCCAGGTGTTTGACATCCCTGGTTTCGGTTGAGACAGAAATCAGCAGGCCATCGATCGCCCGCATGGTAAGATGATCCAGGGCTTTTTTTTCATTTTCCAGCGATTCATTGGTTTGCGTGATGATCACCAGGTATCCTTTGGAAGACGCAACGGATTCGATACCATTGATGACTTCACCCAAAAAACTGTTGGGGATGGTGCATAAAACCAGGCCAATACATCTGCTGTTTTTATTCTTCAAGCTTTGGGCCAGCAGGTTGGGACGATAATTATGCTCCCTGGCATAAGTCAGCACTTTTTCCCTTACAGGTTCAGATATCTGGTAACTTCCTTTGAGTGCCCTGGAAACAGTAGAGTACGAAAGATTCAGCGCTTTCGCAATATCTTTTATAGTAATCGATTGAATATTCACTAGTTTTTCTACAGTATATTTAAAGAATATTGCTCGCCTAAAATTACAATCAATGGGGAATAGCACCGGAACTAATTTCGCCGTACGTGTTTCTCTTATCGCTGCACTGGGTGGTTTTCTTTTTGGATTTGAAACTGCCGTTATCTCGGGTGCAGAAAAAACAATTCAGTCGTTGTGGAATCTGAGCTCAGGATGGCAGGGATTTACTGTTGCCTCCAGCCTGATTGGAACGGTAATCGGCTCACTGATTGCAGGTATGCCTGCACAGCGTTATGGAAGAAAAAAAGTACTGCTTGTTATCGCATTTTTATACCTATTATCTGCGATTGGATGTTCACTTACTTCCATTTGGGAATTATTCATTTTGTTTCGTTTTATAGGTGGATTGGCGGTAGGCGCATCCTCTGTGGTAGGACCCATGTATATTTCTGAAATTGCTCCGGCAGACATAAGAGGACGACTGGCGGGTTCTTTTCAACTGAATATTGTAGCAGGTATTTTCGTAGCCTACCTTACAAATTTTTTGTTTGTTGGTATGGGCGAAGATTCCTGGCGATGGATGCTGGGTGTGATGGTGGTTCCTTCCCTGCTCTTTGCTATTTTGTTGCGAAGTATACCTGAAAGTCCGCGTTGGTTATGGATCAATGGAAAGCCGGACGAAGCAAAAAAAATCTTTGAGCGAACCGGTGATCTGCAGGCTGTTGCTGAGATTCAGGAAGAAACCAGGAGCGATAGTAGTCCGGTTCCTGAAAAATTATTTACATCGAAATTCAGAAAGCCCATTTTGTTTGCTGTTCTGCTTGCGATGTTCAATCAACTGGCTGGCATCAATGCAATTTTATATTACGCACCACGCATATTTGAAATGGCGGGATTTTCTCAGGCTGATGCTTACTTACAACCTGTTTATATTGGAGCTGCCAACCTGTTGTTTACCCTGCTGGCCATGACCATGATTGATCGTTTTGGTAGGAAAAAACTGCTGATCATTGGTTCACTGGGAATGATTCTTTTTTTGGGCCTGACAGCAATGGCTTTCAGAGGGGAAATGGCAGGAAATCAACTGGTGTTGATTTACCTGATTGGCTTTATTGCCTTCTTTGCTTTTTCTCAAGGGGCTGTGATCTGGGTTTTCATTGCAGAAATTTTTCCCAACTCGGTGCGCTCGCAGGGAGGATCATTAGGCAGTTTCACACACTGGATCATGGCAGCCATTATATCCTGGACCTTCCCGATTATCGTAGAAGGGAGTCCGCAAGGGGGCTATTACTCTTTTCTTTTTTATACTGTGATGATGGTATTGCACCTGATCTTTGTAGTTCGTTTTCTTCCGGAAACAAAAGGAAAAAGCCTGGAACAGATCCAGCAGGAGCTTGGGATTGAGAAGTGAAAATCGGCTCCGTGAAAACGTTTGCACAATTAAATAGCAGGCGCTATCGGTGTTTTGCTTGCTGAATCCTTAGTTTAGCCAGTAATGCAAAACAGTATGGAAATCCGCTTTCAGCAAAGCCCGAATGAAACCCGGTCGATGGATACTTCCGGGCTCAGGGAAAATTTTCTGATAGAAAGCCTGATGCAACCCGATCAGGTTACTCTTGTGTATACTCATTATGACCGGATGATCATCGGAGGTATTGAGCCTGTTAGCCAGGCGCTTGAATTACCCAATCATCCTGAACTCAGAGCTGGATATTTCCTGGAAAGAAGGGAAGCAGGCATTATAAATGTCGGTGGTAAGGGAAGTATTCTTGCAGACGGACAAACCTATGAACTGAATAAACTGGATTGTCTCTATATCGGGAAGGGTGTTCAGGCAGTAACCTTTCAGTCTCACGATTCATCCAGTCCCGCTATTTTTTATTTGCTGTCTGCTCCCGCGCACACAACATATGCAACAAGGCTCATGAAAAAAGAAGAAGTGGTACCTGTTCAGATGGGAGCTTCATCCACTTCCAATCAGCGAACTATTTACAAATACATTTTTGAAGAAGGTATTCAGAGTTGTCAGTTGGTGATGGGACTCACAGTGCTTGCCGAAGGCAGCGTATGGAATACCATGCCTGCGCATACACATACCCGTAGGATGGAAGCTTATTTTTATTTTGATCTGGATCCCAGCCAGCGGGTACTGCATCTTATGGGAGAACCCACCGAAACCCGTCACCTGGTGATGGCGAATCACGAGGCTGTTATATCTCCACCCTGGTCGATTCATTCCGGCTGCGGAACTGCGAGCTATTCCTTTATCTGGGGCATGGCCGGAGAGAACTATACGTATACAGATATGGATCCCGCTCCCATTGATAGCCTTAAATAACAAATCCTGATTGCCATGCGAACTATTTTTTATGTATTCTTACTAGCATTGGGAATTTTAGGAAGCGGCTGTTCAGCGCAGGAGGAAATAATTTCAATGGAAATGGAAAATCCGTCCGAAACAGGTCGGTCCTCTGCCCTGGTGATTGTATCACATTCAGCTGTTGCCAAAAAAGCAAATGGAAAACCTGCCCCTTATTACGAGGTGAATATTAATAAAAAAAACATACCAGTTCAGTTTGACGATCTGGATGGTGATGGTCAGTGGGATGAACTCGTTTTTCTGCATGATTTTAAGCCTAAGGAAAAACTCACAGTTTCCCTTCGTTCTTCAGCAATAAAACCCATTGGCAACAGTGAAAGTAAAGCCCATGTACGTCATCGCCGGCTATTGGAGAATGGTAGTTTTGGGCCATCGCTTGCAACAGATAGCATAGATGGCAGTCAAACACCTACTGATTTCGGCAAACAGAAATTACCTCCATTTCTCACTGAAGGTCCCGCATGGGAAAACGACCGCGTTGGTTTCAGACTCTATTTCGATACCCGCAATGGAAAAGATATCTGGGGTAAACTCAAACCAGAGATGGTGCTGGATAACGTTGGAACAGACAGTACTGCCAATTACCATGCACTGAATGACTGGGGAATGGATCTGCTTAAAGTGGGGTCTTCCCTGGGTGCAGGCGCACTGGCCTTGTTTATTCCAAATATGGATGGCAAGGATACCCTGGTTCGTGTGGGCGGTTCCAATATGGGAAATATCCTCTATGAACGCGTGGCAGATGGTCCGGTTCGGGCCATTTTCCGGATGCACTATAAAAATTGGAAGCTTCATCCTGCTCTCTCACCTGTATCCCTAACCGAGGAAATTCAAATTTGGGGCGGACAGTTATTTTATGAATCAGTTGTACGATTTACGGGGCTGCCTGCAAATACAGCACTGGTTACAGGTATCGTAAATTTGTATGATGCGCCTCAAAATGAACTACTCGAGGGTAGGGCGACGGCGATCTATACTCATCATAAGCAGAGTGAGAACAAAGATAAACTCGCAATGGCCATTCTGATGAATAAAGAGGAACTGCAGGAATTCAGCACTGCAAAAAATTCGGATACAGATATACGTAATACGTACCTTGTAAAAATGAAAACCCGGAATAATCAGCCGAACCGGTTCCGATTTTATGCTGCCTGGGAAAAATCAGTTCCTGCACTGTCGGATCAGGCGCGGTTTGAAGCATTTTTGAGAGATGAGTTAAAAACATTCCAGCAACCTATAGTAGTGAACGAATGAAAAAGATTGCCTGCCTGGGAGAATTTCTTTTACGGATGTCGCCGGAATTACCAGGTACCTGGATGCAGCTGGCTTCCATGCCGGTTTACCTAGGTGGAGCTGAGTTCAATGTGGCAGCCGCACTCAGTCATTGGCAGCATCCGGTTAAATATATTTCTGCCCTGCCGGAGAACAGCATGGCGGATGATGTATTACTTGAAATGCAGCGGATGGGAATTGATACTTCAGCCATGCAGCGTAGTGGAAATCGTATCGGAATTTATTTTCTTCCCCAGGGTGCTGATCTGAAAAACGCCGGTGTAATTTATGACCGCGCTGGGTCTTCTTTTGCTGCTTTGCAACCAGGAACCATCGATTGGAAAAACCTGCTTAGGGATTGTGATCTCTTTCATTTCAGCGCGATTAGTCCCGCACTGAATACAACTGCCGCCATGGTCTGTAAAGAGGCTGTTGAAGCTGCTGCTTCATTAGGCCTCACCATCTCTGTTGATCTCAATTACCGCAATAAACTGTGGAAGTATGGTACAGCTCCAAAAGAAGTGATGCCGGAATTGATTCAGCATTGCAGTATTGTTATGGGAAATATCTGGTCGGCAGCTGAATTGCTGGGAGCGCCACTAGATAAAACATTGATAACATCACAAACTAAAGCAGCTTATCTTCAACAGGCCACAACTACGGCTGCCTATATCCGTGAGTTGGCACCTTCCTGTAGTTGGGTTGCCAATACGTTCCGGTTTGATCAGCAGGAAGGGATTCAGTATTACGCAACACTGGACACAAGGCAAAGCCAGCTTGTTTCAAAAGAATGGAAAGTTCAGCATATTATTGACCGGGTTGGAAGTGGCGACTGTTTCATGGCCGGATTACTACACAGTTGGGTACAGCAATCGGATATTGCTGCTGCTGTAAACCTGGCGGCAGCTGCTGCGGTTGGCAAACTGCAGGAAAAAGGCGATTTTACCCGGCAAACCCTTGACTCGATTCATCAAAAAATTGCACAACATGGCTGATCATACAATTATCTACACCAAACTTAAGGAGCAGGCTGTATTGCCCTTGTTTTTTCATCCTGATTATGCAGTTTGTGAGCAAACCATGCAGGCATTGTATGATGGTGGTATCCGGATGGTGGAGTTTACCAACAGGGGAGAGCAGGCCCTGGACCATTTTACGGAACTGATCAAAAAAAGAAATACCAGCTGGCCGGATTTGACCCTGGCTATTGGTACCATCAAAACACCCGCGCAGGCTACTTCTTTTCTGAATGCAGGGGCAGACCTGGTGATTTGTCCGGGTACAGTACAGGCAGTAGGAGAAACCGTACACGCAGCAGGTAAACACTGGATCCCGGGTGCTATGACAGTTTCAGAAATTTTGCTTGCACAGTCTACCGGTGCGGAGTTCATCAAACTGTTCCCCGGAAATCTGCTCGGGCCATCCTTCATGGCAGGCATCCGGGATATATTTCCTGAACTCAGTTTTATGCCAACCGGAGGAGTGGAACTAACGATTGATAATTTGCAGGCCTGGTTCCGGGCGGGAGTAAGCGCAGTTGGATTGGGCAGTAAATTTCTGTCGAAGGAATTGCTGGCCAGTGGTGATTACGCGCAGATAACAAAGGATGCCAAACGAGCGCTAGAACTGGTGAAGCAGGTAAAATAAATGTACTTGACCATATGAAAAATGAAAAAACGAAGTATCGGTGGACGATATGCGGACTGGTATTTTTTGCCACTACGATTAACTATCTCGACCGGGCTGTAATAAGTCTATTAAAAGGTCCGCTTGAACTGGAGTTCGGCTGGTCTGAATCAGACTATGCAGATATTGTAATTGCCTTTCAATTATCCTACGCTATCGGTTTATTGTTGATGGGCCCCCTGGTTGATAAGATAGGAACCAAAATGGGCTATGCACTTGCCATCATCGGATGGAGTTTCGCAGCAGGTGGTCATGCACTGGTGAGTTCCACACTTGGATTTATTGTAGCAAGAGCTGCCCTGGGCATAACCGAGGCAGGTAACTTCCCCGCGGCTATCAAAACCGTTGCGGAATGGTTTCCCAAAAAAGAAAGAGCACTGGCAACCGGACTCTTTAATTCAGGCGCCAATGTAGGCGCCATACTGGCACCACTGACTGTTCCCTATATAGCAGCCACCTGGGGATGGGAGTGGGCATTCATCCTAACTGCTGCAACTGGTTTTATCTGGCTGATCTTCTGGTTTAAATCCTACAGTGCGCCTGCTGTACATCCAAAAGTAAACAGTGAAGAACTGGCCCATATCAATAGTGATACTGCTGCAGAACCAACAACAGATGATAGTCCTAAACTCCCCTGGTTCAGCCTGCTTGGTTTCCGGCAGACCTGGGCCTTTGTGCTTGGTAAGTTTCTTACCGATCCCGTTTGGTGGTTTTACCTTTTCTGGCTGCCCTCTTTTCTGAAAGCGGAATACCAGATGGACAATACTGCAATTGCTATACCGGTTGCCCTGGTTTATATGATGTCAACCGTAGGTAGCGTAGTAGGAGGCTGGTTGCCCTTACGCTTTATTAAATCTGGCTGGGCGGTATTCAGAAGCAGGAAAACAGCCATGTTTATTTATGCATTGGGAGCTTTGCCGGTGATGCTGGCTCAATGGCTCGGTAGTATCAATATGTGGCTGGCTGTTTTGATAATCGGACTTGCGGCAGCTGCCCACCAGGCCTGGAGTGCCAATATATTTACTACCGTCTCCGATATGTTTCCCAAATCTTCTGTAGGATCTGTAACCGGATTGGGCGGGATGGCTGGTGCATTGGGAGGCATCTTAATTGCCAAGATGGCCGGATTGCTCTTCGATCATTATAAGGCGCTGGGCAAGATTGAAGCCGGCTATTTTATCATGTTTCTAGTATGTTCTATGGCCTACCTGGTTGCTTGGGGAATCATGCACCTGCTGGTTCCTAAAATGAAAGAGATCAAAGTTTGATTATTTTAGACTTCAAAAAGCAATCATGCCAACTGCCATTTGGGGAATCGATTTGGGAGGAACAAAAATAGAAGGGGTAATCCTGCCTGCTACCGGTGATCCGCAACCGATCCTTCGAACCCGCATTCCAACAGAAGCCGACAAAGGCTATCAACATATTGTTTCCCAAATAGGCGTACTGGTAAAGCGCATGAAAGAGGAATCCGGCCGTAAACCTGAAAGAATAGGAATAGGAACTCCGGGTGTACTGGATCCTATCCTGCAAACCATGAAAAACTGCAATAGTACAGCATTGAATGGTAACCCCCTGAAAGCGGACCTGGAAAAAGAGTTGGGAATACCGGTGGTGCTGGCAAACGATGCCAACTGCTTTGCCCTGGCTGAAACACATTGGGGTGCAGCTAAGCAGGAGGTTCACGGTGCCAGGCTGGTTTTTGGTATCATCATGGGTACCGGCGTAGGTGGAGGCATCGTTCATAACGGAGTAATCTGGGAAGGCAAAAATGGAATCGCCGGAGAATGGGGACATATCTTTCTTGATGAATCAGGTGGACCCTGTTATTGCGGTCGCGCCGGTTGTGTGGAAACCATATTAAGCGGACCAGCATTGCAGCGGTATTATACAAAGGAGACCGGACAAATAAAGACCCTGAAGGAAATTGTAGAAGCAGCCAGCCAGGGAGAAGATGCAGCCATTCAGACCCTGCACCGACTGCATCATTATTTCGGGAAGGCAGTATCTATTGTCACCAATCTGCTGGATCCGGATCTGATCATTGTTGGTGGAGGAGTTGGAAATATTACCAGTATTTATACCGAAGGAAAAGCCAGTCTCGAAAAACATATCTTCAATAACCGGCTGGATACGCCTGTTCTGGCACCGAAATTGGGCGATAGTGCAGGTGTTTTTGGTGCAGCTGCATTGGTAGCTGGTCCTCGCTAAGAGCCGGAGCCAACATGGAAGTTTTTTTTCAAATACTGTTTTGGGTTAGCCTGCTGTTACTCCTATATATTTATATTGTATATGGGCTGCTGGTGTATGTCCTGGCACAAAGAAAACCAGGGTCCGCGCCCGGCAAGCTGAACGACGCCGAGCTGCCATCTCTCACAGTCCTGATCCCGGCCTTTAATGAGGCAGCCGTAATAGGAGGGAAGATCCGTAATTCCCTTTCCCTGCGATATCCAAGGGAAAAATTCAGGGTGCTGGTAATAACCGATGGTTCCACTGATGGTACAGAACAGATCGTGCGGGCATTTCCACAGGTGGACCTGCTGCATGAAGCAGAGCGACTCGGAAAATCGGCTGCCATCAACCGGGCCATGCAGGATATAACCAGTGATCTGGTAGTTCTGACAGATGCCAATACTGTATTGAATGAAGAGGCCTTGCTGCATTTGGTACAACCCTTTGACAATCCTGCGGTTGGTGCAGTATCAGGAGAGAAACTGGTAGTGAGTTCAGTATCCGAAGAACTCTCATCGGAAGGAGAGGGACTTTACTGGAAATATGAATCATTTCTGAAGCAGAATGACGCCCGGCTTCATAGCATTGTGGGAGCCGCCGGAGAATTACTGGCATTGAGAACTAGCCTGTTTACTCCGCTGGAACCGGATACGGTGCTGGATGATTTTGTGCTTTCCATGCGGATTTGTGAAGCAGGATACAGGGTAGCGTATCAACCGGATGCGAGAGCTATTGAGACAGGTTCTTTTAATCTGGAAGAGGAACAAAAAAGAAAGGTCCGGATTGCAGCAGGAGGGTTCCAGGCGCTGGGCAGATTATCTAAAAGCTGGCAGTACAGGAACAACCCGCTTTTGTTTTTTCAATTCTTTTCCCACCGGGTTTTACGCTGGGTGGCAGCAGCACCGGCATTGATAATACTGGCTATTAGCACTGTTTACCTGGTTGTAAAAGGAGCTGGTGGGATATATGAACTGGCCGGATTGGTTCAGCTGCTCTTTTATGGCCTGGCTGTAATCGGCTGGCTGGGGGCTCGTACAAATACGAAATGGCCCATCGTATATATCCCCTATTACTTTGTTTTCATGCATTGGGCTATCCTGGCCGGGTTGATAAAATATCTTACAGGTGAAACAGACGCCAAATGGGAAAAAGCAAACCGCATAAGGGTTCCCGTTAATCAGGATCCGGAAGACGCCTCCGGTGAATAAGTATTTTTACGCTGAAATAGAAAAAAGTCCTCCGTAGATTTCTTAAAATCGAAATATATATTACTTTTACCCCACGATAGCCTAAGTACATGCACTTAGGAAGCTTGCTTACCGTTCCACAATCCTAAGAACTCACCTCAATTAGTAGTATTTTTCTGATTACCCATCAGGTAAAACTGATGTTGATTGTTCCAAGTACCCGTTGAAAGCCTAACCGTTCCAATTGAACTCCTATTGAAAAATTGAGTTTCTAACAAAACTTAATTATTCAAGGATGAAAAGAAAAATACTCGTAATCACAGCTAGTAAATCGATTCGATTTTTACTGCACACTGTTTTGAGTGAACAATTTACCGCCATCACTGCGTCTGAAGCAGGAGATGCTATGTATTGGTTAACCAGGTCGGAGCTGCCATCTGCTATTGTAGTAGATCCTGAACTGCCTGATACCACTAACTGGGAAATTGTTGAATACTTTAAAACAAGTGAGCTGTATAAGAATATACCTATGGTAGTTATCTCTTCTTTGGAAGAAGAAGAAATTGCAACTGTATGTACCCGTTATGAAGTGGAAGCAGCTTTTCATAAGCCATTTAATCCCGTTGACCTTATAAAAACATTGGAAGCTTTGGTCAAATCGCCTGTAGCAGGTTCTAAAAAACTGTTGAAAGTGGTTTGATAAAACTTTCGTATAAATCTTACCTGAATGGAACAAACTTTACAATTAACCCCAATAGCTCCCCAGCAGCCGACCTACCGCAGGTATTCCATTACCCGCGAGCATCAGACCGCACCGGTGGCTGTTTTGCATAACAGGGAATTTTTCTTTATTGGAAAAAATTCCCGCAATATTGATTATCTCGTTCACCTGTTTGAAGGTGGATATGCTGCTGAATCCGTTCCGAAGGCGATAGCAATTCTTCAGCGCATCAATTCACAATCAAAAACTATACCACAAGTAGTTATTGTGGAAGGAAATTTGGAATTAGCTGAAGCAGCTAACCTGAATGCCTACCTGAAGTCAGTTGAAAAGTTCCGTGCTATACCGGTTATCATGGACTCTGCCGGCAAATTGGTGGAAGCAAAGGACAAAGCATTGCTGATGCGTTTATTCGATGACGTTATCGATACCCGCAAAGCAGACGACAAGCTGATCCAGCGTGTTGATTTTCTTTCGAAAGTGAAAAAGAGAAACTGTTCCCGGTCTGAATATAAAATGGAACAGGTGGCAGAGCAGGCGAAACTGACGCCGCTCGGATTTGGAAGAAGATTGTTTGATATCCTGGTATCTTCAACAGCACTCATTCTTTTGAGTCCACTTATGTTGCTGATTGCACTGATTATCAAACTGGAGAGCAGAGGCCCTGTTTTTTATATTTCGAAAAGAGCAGGTCGTGGTTACCGGATATTCAATTTTTATAAGTTTCGTACCATGAAGCTTGATGCCGAATCTCAGAAAGATGCGGTTAAGCATAGAAATGAATATAATGAGGACAATGGATGTGTTTTCTTTAAGATTACCAATGACCCGCGTGCAACCCGCTTCGGTCGTTTCCTGAGAAATACCAGCCTGGATGAACTTCCCCAATTTTTTAATGTATTGATGGGTGATATGTCAATAGTTGGTAACCGTCCTTTACCCTTGTACGAAGCTGCCATGCTTACCACAGATGAATGGTCAAAGCGGTTCATGGCTCCGGCTGGCATAACTGGTTTATGGCAAATCCGTAAGAAAGATCGCCATTGCATGTCTGTGGAAGAGCGCATTAAGCTGGACATCACCTATGCTCAAAAACAGAATTTCCTATTTGATTTATGGATCATAGCTCATACGCCGCCAGCCTTGATTCAAAAATCAAATATTTCCTGAACAACTTAATTCCCAACCAAAAGCCGGCCTTATGCCGGCTTTTTAGGTTGTATTTAGAATACGGTTCTTTTTTTATACTTTTCCGATTAATGTGGTAACATTTTTATACATAGCCGGATTATTGATTTTTATCTACCTGTTTTGCAGCATAACCTATTTACTGGTAGTTGCAATAGCCGGACTTATGTACCGCGAAGACCCAATCCCTGAGGCCAGTGAACTGGCAAACATCCTGGTATTAATTCCAAGTTTCCGCGACGATCACATTATCTGCCATACGGTTCAGGAAGCAATAACGCACAATTATCCCAGGGATAAATTTGACGTGATGGTAGTGGCGGATTCCCTGAAGCCGATCACTGTACAACAACTTCGGCATCTTGGTGCAAGTGTGCTGGAGGTAAATACCAGGATGAAATCGCGCTCCATTCATTCCGCATTGGAAACATTGCTGCCCGGTCAATATGATCTGGTAATGCTGCTGGATGCAGACAATATCATGAAGCCGGATTGCCTTCGCCTGGTAAACAATGCATTTAAAGCAGGTCACAAGGCCATTCAATGTCATCGCACCGCAAAAAATGAACAAACCAGTGTAGCCCTGCTCGATGCAATCAGCGAAGAAATCAATAACCACCTTTTTCGCCAGGGGCAACAGGCTCTTGGTTTTTCTGCAGCTCCTTCCGGCTCCGGGATGGCATTCGAATTTAACCTGCTTAAATCCATCTTCAACTGGAAGCCGATTTTGGAGAACCCCGGTGAAGACAGGGAAATTGATATGCAATTGTTGAAAAGGGGTATCCAGATGCATTACCTACCGGAAGCATGGGTGCTGGACGAAAAAGTAGCCAGTCATGATGTGTTCGAAAAGCAACGCCTGCGCTGGCTGGAAGCCCAGTGGTACCATCTTCGGATGTTCTGGGAACCGGATATGATTGGCATCTATAAAGACCGCCATTATTATAATAAACTGGTGCAAAACTTATTATTACCAAGGTCGCTATACCTGGTTGTTTTTTCGGCCATCCTTGTATTGGTCATCATTCGATATGCCACCGGATGGGCTTTTTTCTTTCCGGTGCCCGGTTGGTGGCTGAGCCTGCTCCTCTTTTTCCTGCTTACACTTGCCATCGCCATGCCTTCCAGGTATTATTCTTCTCCCACTATTAAAGCATTACTCAGTTTACCTGCCCTGATGGTAGCCATGTTAAGAGCATTGCTGAAAGTAAAAACAGGCAGAAAAGAGTTTATTCCAACTCCCAAATCCTATACCGGGCTGAAAGAATCTCAGAAATAATCCCGGTATGCTAATTTTGAGCCCAAATTGTTTTCCATCAACTTTGATGCACCCATATTATCCAGTCCGATTGAATACCTGAAAGGGGTAGGCCCACTGCGGGCAGATATCCTGAAAAAAGAACTTCAGATTTTCACCTTCCGTGATCTTCTGGATCATTTTCCGCTCCGGCATATTGATCGAACAAAAATTACTCAACTCGCTTCGGTTAGTCCCTCCATGGAATACATCCAGGTAGCCGGTACTATTCAATCCATGCAGGTCCTGGGAGAAAACCGGGGCCGGAGATTGGTGGCACAACTCAAAGATGGAACCGGCGTATTGGAACTCGTCTGGTTCCAGGGAATTAACTGGATACAGAAAAACATTCAGATCGGACAGGCTTATCTCGTTTATGGTAAAACCGGCTATTTCAATGGGATGCTCCAGCTAACGCATCCGGAAATGGAAGTCTATACGCCTGCCAAAGCTGGCGGAAAAGCATTTCTTGAACCCATCTATCCGAGTACTGAAAAACTCAAGGCCAAATCCCTGGGCGGGCGGCAATTAGGCAAACTAATGTTTACCCTGCTGGAAGCTTTGCAGGAAAGAGATCTTCCTGAAAATCTGCCTGCTCGTTTGTTGCAGGAATACCAGTTTCCTTCGAGATATGAAGCCTACCAGCAGATTCATTTTCCTATATCCGAACTGGCCTACCAGCGCGCACTCGCGAGGCTGAAATTTGAAGAGTTGTTCATTGCACAACTGCGGCTTGGATTGATAAAACTAGAACGGCACCGCTATTCAAGAGGTGTCATATTTTCACAGGTGGGAGAACATTTCAACAACTTTTATCATAATCACCTGCCCTTTGCTCTTACCAATGCACAAAAACGTGTGCTAAAGGAAATAAGGCAGGATATGGCCCATGGAAGACAGATGAACCGCCTCTTGCAGGGGGATGTTGGAAGCGGCAAAACCATTGTGGCATTGCTTTCCATGTTACTGGCTGTAGATAATGGATTCCAGGCCAGCCTGATGGCACCCACTGAAATTTTAGCCACCCAGCATTACCAGGGACTCTCAGCACTTTTAAAAGAGATGCCCGTTAAAATTGCATTGCTAACAGGATCTACAAAAGCAGCGGCAAGAAAAAAAATACTGAAAGAACTGGCGGATGGTGATTTGCATTTGTTGGTAGGTACACATGCTTTACTAGAGGATCCGGTTCAATTCCGGCAACTTGGATTGGCGATTATTGATGAACAGCATCGATTTGGTGTGGCACAAAGAGCTCGACTCTGGAAAAAAGCAAGTATTCCTCCCCATGTGCTGGTTATGACAGCCACGCCTATCCCAAGAACACTGGCCATGACTGCTTACGGGGATCTTGATTATAGTATTATTGATGAGTTGCCTCCTGGCAGACAACCCATCACAACGGTTCATCGTTTTGATTATTCAAGAGGCCAGGTTATGGATTTCATAAAAGAGGAAATTCAAAAAGGCCGACAGGCATATTGCATCTTTCCACTCATTGAAGAATCAGAAAAACTAGACCTGGAGAACCTGATGCGGGGATACGAAAACATCAAAGCATTTTTCCCCGAGCCGAAATACTGGATCAGTATGGTGCATGGCAGAATGGCGCCGGATATCAAGGAAACCAATATGCAACGATTCGTACAAAACGATACTCAGATCATGGTGGCAACAACAGTGATAGAAGTAGGTGTTAACGTACCCAATGCGAGTGTAATGGTAATTGAAAGTGCAGAAAAATTCGGTTTATCTCAACTCCATCAGTTAAGAGGGAGGGTAGGAAGAGGAAGTGAAAAGAGTTTTTGCATATTATTAACAGGCACCCAGCTAACCAATGAGGCACGCGAACGGTTGAAAATTATGTGTGCTACAAATGATGGTTTCCGGATTGCAGAAAAGGACCTGGAATTAAGAGGCCCGGGTGATATTGAAGGCACCCGTCAGAGTGGAATGTTGAACTTCAAGCTGGCAGATCTCATAAAAGATAAACAATGGCTGGATGCCGCAAAATACCAGGCAGCACAGGTGCTGGAAACAGATCCGGAATTGAAGCGGGAAGAAAACAGCGCATTAAAATTATACCTTCAGGCGCAGAAAGGAAAACTGGCCTGGAGCAGGATATCGTAAATCTACTGACTGGAATAATCGATTATTTGATGTAAATTCAATAGACCTTGAGACGCACAATCCAAATACTCATCTTGACCCTATGTTCTTTTGCAGGATTTTCTCAAAAGAATACACTTGGCCTTGAGTTTGTTGAAAACAAAGGGCAATGGGATCCCTCTGTAACTTTTAAAGGGGATCTCGGAAACGGTGCTTTTTTCCTTCAGCATAAAGGCTTCACGGTACTGCAACACAATCCCGATGATCTAAAAAAACTGGCCTCTCTCGGGCATGGGCATATGCACGATGAACCATCCGGTGGAGGAAAAGGAAATAAGAATAAAGCAACGGCTTCCAAAGCAACTGTTGCCATACCAACAGAAGGTGGAGCAGATGATGAAACATTTGTATTGCGTTCACATGCTTACAGAATGGAATTGGTGGGCATGACTGCCAACCCGCAACTCATTCCCGAAAAACCACTACCGGGAGTGGTATCTTATTTTTTAGGAAATGATCCTTCCAAATTCGGATCGAATTGTCGTGTATACAGCACCGTTACTTACAAGAATGTATACCCGAATATTGATATCCGATACTATTCCGATGAAGGATTCCTCAAATATGAATTCATAGTGCAGCCTGGTGGTAATCCATCTCAGATTGTTATGAAATACGATGGGGTTGATAAACTATCCCTTAGCAAAGGAGAACTGGTTATAAAAACAAGTGTAGGAGAAGTTCGGGAATTGCCGCCTTACACGTTCCAGGTTGGTCCAAAAGGCAGAATTGAAATCCCTTCCCGATATGCAGTGCGTGGCAACCAGGTGTTCTTTCAGCTGGAAGCCTACGATAAATCTGTTCCACTTATAATTGATCCCACGCTGATCTTCGCAACGTTCACTGGCAGCCGGTCTGATAATTGGGGATATACAGCTACTTATGGTCCGGATGGTAGTTTATATAGCGGAGGAATTGTTTTCGGAGATGGATTTCCAACATCACCGGGAGCATTTCAGACAAGTTTTCAGGCAAGCCGTGGACAAAGTAAATTCAACATGGGGATCATGAAATTTGATCCTTCCGGAACCCAGCGATTGTATGCTACTTATATTGGCGGCGACAATGCAGACCAACCACATAGCTTAATTGTGGATCCTCAGGGCGATCTCGTAATTGCAGGCAGAACCAATTCCTCCAATTTTCCGGCACTCCGCAGTTTTGGTCCGCAAGGTGGATATGATATTGTTCTGGCAAAACTGAATCCAAGTGGTACCGGCCTCATTGGATCCATCCGGATCGGTGGTGCTGAAAACGATGGAGAGAACTCCGGCGACAGTCATACGGGTACTACGCGACAGCTGATTAATTTCTATGGAGACGATGCCAGAAGTGAAGTGAATATTGACAGAGCCGGAAATATCTACCTGGCTTCCTGTACCCGTTCCAATAATTTTTTCACAACCGCCAATGCTCCTTATCGAACTTTTGGAGGCGGACAGGATGCTGTTCTGATTAAGACAGATCCCAGCCTCACAAATGTGTTGATGTCCACTTACCTTGGAGGTTCTGCCTTTGATGCAGGTTTTGTATTGGGTATTCATCCCTTCAATGGCGATATCTGGATTTGTGGTGCAACCCTGAGTGACAATTTTCCGGGTGATAAGTCGGGCACTTTAGGCCAGACTTTTGGAGGAGATCAACCGGATGGTTTTATTGCCATCTTCTCCGGCGACGGAACAGTCCACAAAAAATCAACTTATATCGGTACGCCGCAACGTGATGCAGTGCTGGGTTTTGAATTCGACCGGCAGGGTGACCCCTATATAATGGGAATCACCTTTGGAAACTGGCCACGTATCAATGCAGTGTATGGTACCGATGGTGCTAAACAATTTATCGGCAAACTAAGACCTGATCTTTCAGGCTGGGTTTATACAACTACTTATGGAACCAATTCCAGCTTACCTAATATTTCGCCTGTTGCCTTCCTGGTAGATCGTTGTGAAAATGTGTATGTTTCCGGTTGGGGCGGAACCAATCTGGCTAATTTTAACATGGCTGGTACCACCGGTATGCCGGTTACTGATGATGCGATTAAGCGTACCACAGATAACAACGACTTTTATTTCATCGTAATCAAACGCGATGCAACAGAGTTGCTCTATGGAAGTTTCTTTGGCCAGAATGGAAATTTCTCTGAGCATGTGGATGGCGGTACTAGCAGGTTCGACCAGGAAGGAGTGATTTACCAGGCCATGTGTGCAAACTGTTACAGTTCTTCCCTGACTCCAACGCGGCCTGTGTTTCCGGTTACTCCTGGTGCCTGGTGTTGCTCCAATCGTTTCTCCGGCTCGCACAATACAGGAAATGGAGCGGAATGTAATCTCGCTGCCCTTAAAATCGCTTTCAATTTTGCAGGTGTGGGGGCTGGCGTTACTGCCGCCATCGGTGGAGTATTTGATACCTCCGGTTGCGTTCCACTTACTGTTACCTTGCGGGATACCATCCGGAATGCGCAAAGTTATGAATGGAATTTCGGGGACGGTTCACCGGATCAGATTACCACCAATTTTGAAGTGCAGCATACTTATACGCAGGTCGGCAATTTCCGGGTGCGATTGATAGCTGTGGATTCCAATAGTTGTAATATCAGGGATACTGCCTACATCAATATGCGTGTACGGGCAGACGAAGCGTTGATTGATTTCAATGCCGTCAAACTGGATCCCTGTGAATCACTGTCTTTCCGGTTTGATAATTTATCTACTCCCCCTGCCGGCAAACCGTTTACCGATACCAGTTTTGTATGGGATTTCGGTGATGGTACCAGGATCATATCCGGACCACAATCTGTTACTCACAGTTACCAGGCTGCCGGTACATACAGAATCAGATTAATTATCCGGGATACAATCTATTGTAATTCGGGTGATTCGGTATTGAAGGAATTTAACCTGGCTCCCCTTGTAGAAGCACGCTTTGAACTTCCAAACGGATGTGCTCCTTATACGGCAGAAATTGAAAACACAAGTATAGCCGGACAAACCTATTTATGGGATTTCGGAGATGGTACTACTTCTACAGAAAAAACACCTGTCAAGCTATTCCAGAATCCGGGAACCTATCGGGTAACCCTCACCGTTACTGATCCTAATACCTGTAACATTACCGATCAAACGTTCAGGGATGTATTAGTTCAGAGTGCCCCTACGGCGGCCTTTACTTATAGTCCGGTTACTCCCATAGAAAATACGCCCACTATCTTCCGGAATAATTCTTCTGCAGATGCCATTGCTTTTGCCTGGGATTTTGGAGATGGCGAAACCCTTAATACCTCAAACAGGTTACCAATTGAACATCAATACAATCGCACCGGTCAGTACGATGCCTGCCTGGTTGCAGTTAATCAGTCTGGTTGTGCAGATACCCTCTGCCTGCCGGTGGAAGCACTGATCGTTCCTAAAGTGGATGTGCCGAATGCCTTCACGCCACTGGGATCAGCTCCCAATAATGTGATCTATGTTCGGGGATTTGGAATTGGCAGAATGCGATTCATGATCTTCAATCGCTTTGGTCAGAAAGTATTTGAATCCAATAGCACCAAACTTGGATGGGATGGTCGGTTTAACGGTGTCGTACAACCGATGGATGCCTATGCCTATATCCTGGAAGTTGAATTTACAGATGGCACCAGGACTACCAAAAAAGGTGATATAACCCTGATCCGTTAACACAAAAAGAAGTAGCATGATGAAACGTGGAATGTACTTGTGGCGCTTCGGATTTTGCTGCCTGCTGGCGCTTTTAACAATGAACCTGAGTTATGCACAGGATCTCCGGTTTTCGCAGTGGTTTAATTCTCCTCTTACCACCAACCCTGCCAATACCGGATTTATTCCTGATGCGGATTTTCGGATTGGGGCCAACTACCGGAGTCAGTTTATCAACGTGATGGATGTGCCTTATAAAACCATCAGTATTTTTGGTGATGCGCAGATCATGCGCGATCGCATTGAAAATGGATGGCTGGGTGTAGGTGGAGTTATCCTGAGAGATGTTGCAGGAAGCGGAAACCTGACTTCTACCAAAGTATATGGATCACTCGCCTATCATCAAATGCTTGGGTTGTCCAGTTTGCTTTCTGCCGGTTTTAACCTGGGATGGGCAAATAAACGCATTGATCCAACCCGTTTGAAATTTCCGGATCAGTTCAACCAGGCTACCGGTTTCTTTGATGCAGGTGTGCCAACCAATGTGGCATTCAATTCTACCAGTATCGGTTATATGGATATGCAGGTGGGACTGAACTATGCTTATTTCCCTACAGAAGATCTCTATGTGAATGGTGGTTTTTCTGTTCATCATATCAATCGTCCCCGGGAAACATTCTTTACCGAAACGGGTTTTGACAACCGCCTGGCTCCCCGTTATATCGGTTTTGTGAATGCCAGCATTAAGGTGAATCAACAGGTAATTGTTAATCCAATGGCTTATTATACCAATCAGGCGAGCGCCTCTGAACTGGTTGGCGGATTAAGTGCCAACTACAATCTGAGCGGTGATGGTGAAACCCAGGTGATAGGAGGAATGTACTACAGGGTAGGGGAGTCGCTGATTCCGCTGATCGGATTTCAATGGAAAAATTTCAGAATGAGTTTCACCTATGATGTTACCACTTCCTCTCTTGCACAATACAACAATGCCCGTGGTGCTATTGAATTTTCTCTGTTGAAACATGGATTTTACAGTGAAGGCCAGGGTAATCTCCGGCAATCCCTATGTCCGACTTTTTAGAGTAAATTTGAACCATGAAGAAAAGAAGCTTACTTGCGCTAACCTGTCTTTGCTTTATCACAGGCAGCCTGTTTGCACAGGATGATACTGCAGAAGAAACACCCAAGGGATTCGACAGAAGCCGCCTCTTTGTAGGAGGAAACTTCGCCATGAGTTTTGGCAACTTTACTTTTATCAATATTTCTCCGCAACTGGGCTACCGGTTCAATGATTTTCTCGCAGCCGGTATTGGAATAAATGGCCAGTTTTCCCAGCGAAAATATCGTTCCGGTAGCACTGTGGTTCAAAAAGACCGGTACGGTGTTGCAGGTATGAATCTGTTCGGACGCCTTTACCCCATTAAGCAGGGTTTTATTCAATTACAACCGGAAATGAATTATATCTGGGGAAGTAATATTGATTACACTTCACAGCAGGAAGTGAAAAGATCCATTAATGGAAAAATTCTGCCTTCCCTCCTTGCTGGAGTGGGAGCCTATCTGCCTGCAGGCAGAGCTGGCGGACTCATCATCATGGCCCAATATGATCTCTTAAATAAGCGGGGAAACTGGCCCAATCCCAGTACTCCTTATGGAAATAATATCTTCATGACTGTTGGCTTCAATGCCGGATTCTGATCCTATTGAATCTTATTGAACAACTCTACCGGGTTATCACATACAATAATCCGGTCTTCAATCGGTTCATATAAAAATTGTTCTGTGGCAGCCTGGCGCATAAACAGGACGAGATGCTGGTAATAAGCTCCTGAATTGAGCAGGTATATTTTCTTGTCGTGAATCTTGAGCTGGTTCCAGGTGAGCATTTCAAAAAACTCATCCATGGTGCCAAATCCCCCCGGTAAAATAATTGCGGCATCACTCATTTCATACATCATTCGCTTGCGGGTATGCATGTCAGGTACTACTGCCAGCTCTGTTATTCCAGTATGTTGTTGTTCCCATTCGGTTAATACCTTGGGAATCACTCCCATTACTTCTCCACCATGTTCCAGCACTGAGTCTGCAATGATGCCCATCAATCCTTTTTTGCCTCCGCCATACACGAGTTTGATCTGCAGCATGGCCAACAATTTGCCCAGTTCTGCTGTGTGTTTCGCGAATATTGGGTTATTGCCGGCCTGCGATCCGCAAAAAACAGCAATTGCTTTTATATTCATAGATAATTGTGTCAAAGTAAGCGTATTCCTATTTACATTGTGTCAATTTTTATAAAATCTTTGTCGCATGTCCTCTACTTTGCTCTTCACATTCGTGATCGCATATTTCGCTGTTTTGCTGGTTGTTGCCTATATCACTTCCCGAAACTCCAACAACGAAAGTTTCTTTATCGGAAACAAAAATTCGAATTGGATGCTGGTAGCTTTTGGTATGATCGGTACCTCATTAAGTGGAGTGACCTTCGTATCGGTTCCCGGCACCGTAGCCACCTCCGCTTTCAGCTATATGCAGGTGGTAATCGGTTACCTGCTGGGTTATATTGTGATCGCCTATGTGTTGTTGCCGATCTATTATAAAATGAACCTGACTTCCATTTACAATTACCTGCAACAACGATTTGGGTTCACTGCCTATAAAACCGGCGCCCTGTTTTTTATTATTTCACGTACGATCGGCGCAACTGCCAGGCTTTACCTGGTGATCAATGTTCTTCAACTTTTCATACTCGATGATTTGGGTATCCCCTTTATTGTTACCTCACTGATCATCCTGCTCATGATTCTGCTTTATACCTTTGAAGGGGGCGTAAAAACAATTGTTTATACCGATACCCTTCAAACCAGTTTCATGTTACTCGGGTTGGTTGTTTGCGTTATCTATATCATGAACAACCTGGGTCTCAATTTCAGTGAAACCATGTCTGCCCTCTCCGCCAAAGGGTATACCAATATTTTCAATTTTGATGTCAACAGCAAGGGCTTCTTCCTTAAGCAGATTCTGGGTGGTGCTTTTATTACCATCGCCATGACAGGCCTCGACCAGGAAATGATGCAGAAGAATATCTCCGTAAAAACCTTGAAGGACTCTCAGAAAAATATCATGACCTTCAGTGTGATCATCGTTTTCGTGAATTTTCTTTTCCTGCTGCTGGGTGGATTGCTCTATATCTTCGCTGCACAAAAAGGAATGAATGTATCCGGTGATGATCTCTTCCCAACAGTGGCACTGAGTTATCTTCCGCCTATTACAGCTGTGATTTTTATCATTGCCCTCATCTCAGCACTTTTCCCCAGTGCAGATGGAGCGCTTACGGCCCTCACTTCTTCTTTCTGTATCGATATGCTCGGCATTAAGAGAAATCCATCCCTTACGGAAAAAGCTCAAAAGCGCATACGCATGACCGTTCACCTGACTTTCACGGTGATTTTCATGGTCTGCATCCTGATCTTCAAACTGATTGATAACAAATCGATCATCGGGGTGATTCTGGATCTGGCAGGATATACCTATGGACCATTACTCGGACTCTTTGCCTTCGGCATCCTGACCAACAGGAAGTTTGCCGACAGTATAACGGTTACTATTATCTGTTTGCTTTCACCGGTGCTTAGTTACCTGATCAGTGAAAATGCAGATAAGTTGTTCGGCGGATACCAGATCGGTATTGAGCTGCTGCTTATCAACGGATTAATCACTTTCCTGGGCTTGTTAATGATCTCCAAAAAACCTGCCCTGGCATAAACTAAAGAAGGAAAATCTACGTTTTAAGTAAGTAAACCTACGATGCCATCCATCGATCAAATGGGTGGCATTGTTGTCTCCTAACCTTAAAATGGAAGACTATGAACGATACGATCCGTATGACGAAGCAAAGGCGCTGGAGTGAATCAAAAGCGCAGTCGAGCTGGCAGATTTTTAAAATCATGGCAGAGTTTGTGGATGGATTTGAAGCACTGGCTAAACTGGGCCCCTGTATCTCCATTTTTGGATCCGCACGTACTGAACCAGGTCACCCTGCATATGAACTGACGGTAGATGTTGCCAAGCGATTGGCAGATGAAGGTTTCGGTATCATTTCTGGTGGCGGTCCGGGTATTATGGAAGCTGCCAACAAAGGTGCCCAGCTGGGTGGTGGAAAATCCGTGGGACTGAATATCGAACTGCCTTTTGAGCAGCATGCCAACCCCTACATCGACAGAGATGCCAACCTGAATTTCGAATACTTCTTTGTGCGCAAAACCATGTTTACCAAATATTCCCAGGGCTTCGTGATGATGCCCGGTGGCTTTGGTACTATGGATGAATTCTTCGAAGTGGGTACCCTGATCCAGACCGGAAAAATGTTGCAGGTTCCGCTGATCCTGGTGGATAGCTCTTATTGGGGCGGACTCATGAACTGGCTTGAATCTACTATGCTGAAGGAAGGTTATATCTCTCCGGAGGACCTGGACCTGCTTAAAATGGTGGATACTGCTGATGAAGTAGCTGAACAGGTATTGCATTTCTACAGTAAACATCCGCTGCAGCCGAACTTCTAAAATTTTGGGCTATTTTTACACAAATTGTCCACTTGGAAGAATTGATTCATCAGCCGATAAATGAATATGCAGAGCGGTTTAGTTCTGCAGAATCACCCCTGTTGGAGGAGATCAACAAGTATACGCAGGCAAATCATCCGCATGCGCATATGCTGAGTGGTCGCTTGCAGGGGCGATTTCTTTCTATGCTCAGCCGGCTCCTTCAACCTCAATACATCCTGGAGGTCGGAACCTTTACTGGATACAGTGCACTTTGCCTGGCTGAAGGACTGACTCCAACCGGCAGCTTACATACCATTGAAATAAGGCAGGAAGATGCAGAAACAGCAAAAGCTTATTTTGATCGTTCTGCCTATGCCAATCAGATTCATCTGATGGTTGGTCCGGCTGCCACTATTATTCCACAATTGCCTTTTACCTGGGACCTGGTTTTTATCGATGCAGATAAAACCGGGTACATTGAATATTATGAACTGGTGGTTCCCAGGCTCAGAAAAGGTGGGTTGATTATTGCAGACAATGTGTTGTTCCATGGTCAGGTGCTTGAAACCGTGATAAGTGGAAAAAATGCGAAAGCCATACATGCATTTAATGAACATGTAAAGTCTGATCCAAGGGTGGAGACCAGCCTGGTTACCCTTCGCGACGGACTTTTATTAATCCGGAAAAACTAAGATCATGAAGCGTCCAATCCTATTGATTCTGTTTATCGCTTTTATCAGCCGGACCAATGCCCAGCAAAATCCGACTGTACTTGCGTATATACAGGAATACCGGCAACTGGCTGTTGATGAAATGCTCCGCACCGGTGTGCCGGCTGCCATCAAACTGGCCCAGGGAATTCATGAAACCATGGCCGGCCAGAGTGACCTGGTAATGCGTTCGAACAATCATTTCGGAATTAAGTGTAAGTCTACCTGGACAGGTGATAAAGTTTATCATGATGATGATGCCGCCGGTGAATGTTTCAGAAGTTATTCTTCGGCTTCTGATTCATATCGTGATCACTCTGATTTTTTAAAGTCCAACCAGCGCTATGGCTTTCTTTTCAAGCTTGATCCAACCGATTACGAAGCCTGGGCATACGGACTCAAAAAAGCAGGTTATGCAACCAATATCAAGTATTCCCAGATTCTGATCAAACTTATTGAGACCTATAACCTGCAGGATTATACGCTGATTGCACTCGGTAAAAAAGCTCCATCTGATGAACTGCTGATTGGTATTCGTCCACCAAAGGAAGATGTTATAGAAATCCCCGTACCACCCGTTGTTACAAATTATCCTTCAGGAGTTTTTGAGATCAATCATACCAAAGTGTTATTTGCGAAGGCTGGAACCAGTTTGCTGGCCCTGGCTGATGAGCATCGGGTTTCTCTGGGTCGCTTATTAGACTATAATGATATCACCCCGGGAGAAGGTGACCTCCTGGCAACCGATCAACTTATTTTTCTGCAACGGAAAAAGAAAACCGGAGCCGGACTCTTTCACATTGTAGGTTCAAATGAAACCTTGTATGATATCGCTCAGGCAGAAGGTATTCGTTATGGCTCCCTGCTGGAATTAAACCACCTGCACCCTGATATGGAGCCGGCACCCGGGGAACGTTTGTACCTGAAAGAAAAATCGCCCAAACAGCCACTGCTGGCGGGTGATAAACGTCCGAAACAAAGATCCGAGCTGGCTTATACCAGTTCCAGACCAACTGATTTGGTACAGCAGGCATCCTTTAAACAAAAACCGGTACAGCACATCGTGCGGGAAAAGGAAACCCTCTACGGTATCAGTAAAAAATACGGAGTTAGTATTGAGCAGGTTAAAGAATGGAACCGGTTGAATACGAATGGACTGAAAACCGGCCAACAATTACTTATTTACACCAACTGATATGTCTGTTTTACAGGTTAAGGATAAACTGTTCGAACCCTATCTGACGGCTGAAGAAATCAATGGGCAGGTACAACGACTGGCAGCAGAAATCAATCGCGATTACGAGGGAAAGAAACCCCTGTTTATAGCCATCCTGAATGGTTCCTTCATGTTTGCCTCAGATCTCTTTAAAGCCATCCGCATAGACGCAGAAATTTGTTTTATTAAACTGGCTTCTTATAAAGGGACCAAGTCTACCGGCCAGGTGATAACTGCGATTGGGCTGGACACAGATATCCACGACCGGCATGTTATTATAGTAGAGGATATTGTAGACACCGGTAAAACCTTGCACGAGTTTCTCCCTCAGTTACACCACCAGCAACCGGCCTCCCTGGAACTGGCTGTATTGTTGCACAAACCGGAAGCCACGCGTTTCCCGGTTCCACTTAAATACCTGGGATTCAGTATCCCGGATAAGTTTGTACTGGGTTATGGATTAGATTATGATGGGCTTGGACGCAATATTCCGGAGATTTACCAGTTAAAGGAGAACCATTAAAGCTCTATCGGCTTTTTTGGTACCCCTAAAACCTAATATGACCTAATTTCGAGTTGTAATTCCCGCCGTCCTGAAAACTGTAGTTGCCATATTATTCCTTGTACTGGCAGGATCGTACGCAGATGCACAGTATTATTTTCGAGGTGAAATAAGGGATGAAACCCAGAAGCCGCTTTCGAATGTAAAAATGACCATGCATTCTACGGGCTACCTCTTTTATTCCGGTGCTTCAGGAGGTTTTGGTATCACTTCCGCCAAAGCGGAGGACTCGGTTACACTGAGCCTCGATGGCTATAAAGTTTCCACCTTTCTTCTAAAAAGCAATAAGGAAAATAACCTCGTTTTACCCCTCCTGGTAAAGAAGGCATCCCAGCCTGAAAAAAGACTGATGTCGCTGGCCCGGGATATCAAACCCGCCGAGCTGGCAAAATTCTCTGTAGGCGGTGAAACCTACAGTAGTCTGCGGGAGAACGATTATATGGAGGCGGCCAAATTCCCCACTATTGATTTCGCAGTGAATACGGATAAAGCTTCCTATAGTAATATTCGTCGTTTTATTAATATGGGTAGCACAGTGCCGCCGGATGCTGTGCGAATTGAAGAAATGCTGAATTATTTTGCTCTGGAGTATGAACAGCCTGAAGCTGGCCAGGATTTTTCAATCCGTACCAGTTTATCTGAGTGCCCCTGGCGGCCTGCCAATCAGCTCTTCTATGTGAAGCTAAGTGCCCGTAAACTGGACATGGCCCAGGTTCCGCCCAGCAACCTGGTATTTCTGATTGATGTATCCGGTTCGATGGACATGCCCAATCGCCTGCCCCTTCTCAAAACAGCCTTTAAACTGATGGTGAATAACCTTCGCCCGATTGATACGATTTCAATTGTGGTATATGGAGGCACAGTCGGAGTTTGGCTGCAGCCTACTTCGGGTGTTGAAAAAGAAAAGATTAATAAATCCATTGAAGAATTGTCTCCTGGCGGAAGCACAGCCGGCGAATCAGGTATCCTGGCAGCTTACCGGCTTGCTGAAAGTACCTTTATCCCCAATGGTAACAACAGGGTTGTTCTGGCAACCGATGGCGATTTCAATGTGGGGCAAACCTCTGAAGAAGCGCTTGAACGGATGATCGTGCAACAACGACAAAAAGGAATTTATCTCACCTGCCTTGGAGTAGGAATGGGCAACTACAAAGATTCCAAACTGGAAGTACTGGCCAAAAAAGGTAATGGCAACTTTGCCTACCTGGACAATGAAAAGGAAGCTGAGAAAGTCCTTGTGAAGGAGCTTACCCAAACCATGTATTCTGTGGCGGATGATGCCTTGTTGCATGTGAGTTTTCATCCCGCTAATGTGAAGAACTATCGCCTGATCGGGTTTGATAATAAATTCAGTGCCTTATCAGCTGAAGGCGATGGCCTGCTGGAAGGGGGAGAGGTTGGCTCAGGTCATACCCTGATGGCCATCTTTGAATTAACGCCTGCAGAGAAATATGATTCCAGCGCAGCACTGGCAAAAATAGAATTGAGTTATAAATACCCGAACGACAGTCTGCGCCAAAAGCTGATCCGTGAAGTGCTGGATAGCCGGATCCAGTCTTTTCAAACCCTTCCATACACGTATCGCATGGCTGCAGGTATTACACTCTTTGGATCAGTACTGAAAGAATCCAGGTTTGTAAAACCGGCTAATTTGCAGGATGTACTTACTATTATTAATCCCATCTCCAAACAGGATGACCTGGTACAACAGGAACTGATTGCCCTGGTGGAGAAAGCGAAAAAGATCTACTATAAAGGGAAGGCTTCCAAGCTTAAGCCCAATTTGTTTTGGTGAGTTGTTGGCTGAACAAAGTACATATCAATTTCTCCAATATTTTTTGCTGTGATTTTTCCTCTGTAGGTACATGGATAATCGTTTTTGATTAGCTCATATATATTTTCGGATACATTGACCTGTCCGGGTTCACCATTGCTTTCCATCCGGCTGGCAATATTTACCGTACTACCCCATATATCATAGGCGTATTTTGTTTTACCCACAACACCTGCCACAACCGGACCTACATGGATGCCTACCCGAAGTTCCCAGGGTGCCAGATTCTTCTTAGCTCTTTGTTTGTTCCAGCTTTCCATATGTTGAATGATCTCAAAGGCAGCTGCTACAATTTTTTTGACATGATCGGGATCCGGACTTGGAATTCCTCCGGCACACATGTAAGAATCACCAATGGTTTTTATTTTCTCCAGCCGATATTTAGTAATGATATCATCAAAAGCCATAAAACATTCATTGAGTTCAGCAAGTAACTCCTGCGGAGAAAGTACATCCGCCATTTTGGTAAAGCTTTTGAAATCGGTAAAAAGAACTGAAACCTGTTCAAAATATTTGGGGGTTGCTACACCCTCTGTTTTTAATTCATTTGCTACTTCGGCAGGCAGGATATTCAGGAGTAATTTTTCAATTTCTTCATTCTTTTTATCTAGAATGGCGTTCGTTCGGGCTTTCATCCTGTAGTTGCGGTAGAGCATTACAGCAAAAGCCACAATTACTAATAACCCAATTAAGGAAGCATTTTTAGCCAGCTTCTGCCGGTTAATTTCAAGTTCTTTTAATTGCTTGTCTCTGGTTAACAGATCAATTTCGTTTTCCTTTTTTTCGATTTCAAAATTGAAGATCAGTCTTGATAGTCGTTGGTCTGCAGAAGCATTATAGATAGAGTCTTTGACACTGGAATACAGGTTCTGGTATTTTAAGGCATTTGTGAAATCTTTTTTCCTTTCATAAGTTTTGGCAAGTCCGCCGTAAATATTTTCCAGTTGATTAAATGAATTGGTTTCCCTCGCAAAAATTTCTGCCTGTAGGTAAGATGATATGGCCGTTTGAAAAAAGCCCTGTTGCCGATAAGCATCCGCTAGTCCAATCAGAGACTCTGCCATCTCCAGTTTTGCATCAAGTTTTAATGTCATGTTATAGGCCTGCAAATGATACTCTATGGCTTTGTCCTGCTGGTTTTTTTTGAAATACAGGTTCCCCATTTTATTCAGCGTATAGGACATGCTGATGCTGTCTGTAAAAGCTTTTAGTGCTTTGTCAAAATACACCATAGCTGTTTTCTCATCATTTCGGTTTGAATATATTTCTCCCAGGTTCGTAGCTGTAGTACCATAGGCATCCATATCGCCTAATTCTTCCAGCATAGGAAGTGCTTTTAGAAAATAATCCAGGGCTTTATCATGTGTTTCCGGATTATCATGGTAAACAGTTCCAAGGTTATTCAGGGCAATAGCCTCCCGTAACTTCAGTTTATTTTCTTCTGCAACTTTCAGCGAGCGTAAATAATAATCCAAGGCTTTGATCTTATCGCCCTGGTTGTAATAAATAACCCCGATATTGCTTAGTACTGTAGACACGCCTGTTTTATCTCCTATACTGTCGTAAGTCAGGTGTGCTTCTTCCCAATACTGAATGGCTTCCACATAGTTCCCCTGTACATAGCGAATATTGCCAAGGGTTTTAACTGCCATTGCAGCTCCTGCCATATAACCGGATTGCCGCGCGAGTTGGGCAGCCTCACTGGCATACTTAAAAGAGGAGTCGGCTGAGTTGCTCATGAACTCTCTGCTGATATTCAGTAAAGACTCTACTCTTGCTGAATCGGTTTTTTGTAGCGAAAGGGATTTTTTAATGCTGTCAATAGTAGGCTGCTGCCCTTCTGTTTGTGAATAAAAAAACAGAAGCGGCAGCAGCAGAAAACTATAGTGTACTCTCATGCAATTGGATTTCTTTCTATGATTTTATAGTTTGGTAAAGCGGAAAATTTTTCTGGTATTTTTCAGCTGGACATTCAATATGTATTGGCCTGCCGGTAATTGCTGAATATTTAGTTGCCATTTATTTCCATACTGCCGCTGAGGCGCTGGAAGCACTTGTTGCTGACCTGACAGATGGAAAATCCTGAACTGACCCGGACCAATAGTTTCTGTCGTATTCAAATCAACCGTCAAATACTGACTGGATGGATTTGGATACACCCTGTCTGAAAGAATGATTGATTCATCCTGTGGTGATAGCCCTGACTCCGTATTAATACCAGATTTGCCCTTGCCAGTGCATTTTGATGAAGTTGAACTGGCTTCACTGGTCGCTGAAGCTTTTTGATTCACTTCAAAACTATAAACGATCCAGGTGAGCTTGTTGCCATCGAACAGTATTTCAAAAGTTCCGCCTCCAGGCAGGAAGAGTTCAGGTTGCTGACCTGAATAAGCCCCGCTTGCAACGATTGCATTATCTGCTCCTATCGGAATGTATATGGCAGCAGCATTGGCATTTTCATAAGCGAAATTTGCTTTGTAGCTAAAGCCATTAACAGGCGTTCTCAATTGTTCAACACATTTTAAGATGGGTTTTATCTTTTTTGTGGAATTGCTGAACGGATTTACATAAAGAGAATCCTTCTCATAGATGACAACAAAACTGGAAGGCGCAGACAATACCATCTGGGATTGAACTTCAATCTTATAGATACCCGGAGTTCCTCCGGATGTATAAGTACTTCCAAATACAGGTTCCTGCACCACCAGGTTTTGCAGATTTTGCAGATCCGTCGCACTGAGTCCGCGGAACTGGTACGTGTATGTTGGTGCCGGTGCGCCCTGATTCAAAATGATACTATCCGGATCCACGCGCACTGTTAATGCCGTTACTGTTAGTTTACCAGGCACATATTGAAGTTCGTAATTGCTGGGTTCTGTTAAAGCAATGCCAGATGGAATCACTGAGAAGGTACCTCCGGGTACAAGTCCCATTACCGGTTGCTGGTTTTGATCCAATACGGCAAAACCAAGTTCTCCCGACAGCACTTCAGACAACTGATCGTCGAATTGCAACCATTGTACAGTTGTATCATAATTATTTTCCACGGTACCGTATGGATAGGTTTTGTCAGAAACTCCAATTGTTAATTTCGATTTGTTGATGGTAAGGTGAGCCGGTTCATAGACCACTTCATAATTTTCCGACAACAGGGCTGCTGGAATAATCTTATGCGTTCCTGCTGTTAAACCGGTTATGAGCGCGATGGATCTGTATTCTTCCAATACGCCTTCTGCTTCTTCAATATCATTTTCATCAATAATCACTGCGATATTGTTTTTATTTCCTTCTCCGGAACCTTCATTGGAAACAATCGCAGAAGCATTGGTTAAGGTGCTTACAATACCTCTTAAACTAACGATTCCTCTAAGGCTTACAATTCCCCTTAAACTTACAATACCACGCAGGTTGGCTATACCTTCTGCAGATTCCATGGTGATGATCGGATCTCCTCCAAGATATTGGGTTAGTGAGCCAGGAGCAAGATCCAGTACCTTGGTTGTTTCGTATTGAGGTACCCCGCTTACAATACCTCTTAAACTCACAATACCGCGCAGACTTACAATACCGCGCAAACTAACCAGGAAGCCTAAATCTTCCAGTCCGGCCAATTCATCAGTTGTCAACTGACTACCATCCAGCAACGCACTGGCATCATTTACCAGGTATTGCTCGTGAGTCGTCTTCAATGCATTAATTACGGCCTGTTGCTGATCAGCAGGAATTACATGTGTTCCTTCAATCAGCGAATACGTATAACCGAAATCTGCAATTTTCTGTCCATACTCAAGGGTTTTATCCTGCACTTCGATTTTGACTGGCAGCTTCGTTACACGCAATGTTCCATCCGGAGTACCTGGTGCGATAAAGGTTCCATCTTCACTTGTTTGCGGATATGTATACAGTTCTGTCAAAGCCAGGTCTCCAGGATCTTCCAGATTGAGTACTTCCATTTTCGCCCTTATAAAATAAGGTGAATTGATAGGTGAAAACTGGGTCGCATTAGTCGTGAATTGAAGGTTGTCTAATCCGATAGATGCGGCAGTTATACCTAATTGTTCAATTGGTGTTCCATCAATTGATATAATGGCACGGAATTTATCAATGGGTACCGGCTCGCCGAATTTTTTGGTTGTATCTACTATTTCTATTGTGATCGTTTTCTTTTCAATTGATAACAATGGAACAGCTTCAGAACTTCCGCCATCCGTACCAGTTGCTGAAATTGGTGGTGTATATACCTGCACAGTCGGATTTCCCAGGATAGCGCCTGGTTTAACTACAATAGTAGAGCTGTTCACGATGCTATATTGATTAGCATCAATTGCCTCCGAACGGATGAGCACCTGGCTGGTTGGTCTGAAATAAGAACCGGTAATGGTGAATTCAAAATCAGGATCTGATGGAACTGGTGCGCCTGCTTCCTGGCTGAATTCAATCTTTTCCAGGATTGGAACAGGGGCCGCAAAACTGCCTATGGCTGCAAGGGGCTGTACTAATCCTGCACCCGATTTTGCATCTGCTCCGGCAGTCTCAATATCCAATGCAGATGAACGCATTAATTGTTTTAATGCAGCAGGAGATAGGGGAGTCGGACTAACAAATTTCTTACTGGCTTCCAATATCAAAGCAGCAGCTGCAGCGGCGTGTGGTGCTGCGGCAGATGTCCCAAAAAAGTTAATAAAACCATCGCCGTCAAAATCATTTGTTCCCAGGGGAACAGTAGTATTTACACCATTAGGAGCGCTAAAATCAGGCTTTGCCCGAACGACTCCATTTACCGGCGTACCACCCAGGGAAGAAAACACTTCTGTGCTGATTTGTCCGGCTATTGCACCATTCGTTGGTTTGGTATATCGAACCGCAGCCACAGTCATGGCTCCTGCTGCATTGGCCTGCCCAACAATTGTACTACTTCCTTCCTGGAACTCTTCTATGGTTGCTTCCCCTCTGAATATTATATATTTCAAATTGACAGGAGTATTGCTTGCATTGGGAGCACTGCCGGCTTTGACAATCAAAATATTGGTAAAGGTGTTCGCCTCTGTATAAAATGGCATTACTTCAATGGGATCTCCACCTATGTTATTGCGGTTGAAACCAAATAGCGTAGAACCATTGTCATTTGTTAGGTAGATATCGAAATCATGCTGAGTTCCTGTTGCTTCCGGCCCAATGGAATACACATCATCCTGCCACTGGAGTACAATGGTATAAGTTCCCGGAACCAGCTTGATTCGCTGGAAGATATCACCTGTTCCACTGAAATCATGTGCCTCACCAATTATGCCGGCAGGAGCTGCAGTTGGTCTGAATGCCCGTTGGTAAGATTTATTCCCATAGTTCCCCGCAGCAGAAAAATAACTTACGCCTGCTGCTGTTACCTGGTCAACCGCCTGTGCAACTTTTCCATCTTTGAAGAAGGGTTCTGTAATGAAGGTGATATCATCTACCATAATATCACACTGAGAAATGGATTGTAGTTCGAGAATGCCTTGTGCAAAATCACCCGGACTAATAAATCCGGTTCTGAAAGCCAGGCTGGCTGCGGGCGCCAGATCGTGAATGATCTGCAGCATGGCTCTTCCTTCATCTGACCTTCTTCCGTAAGGAAATTCTTTTACTATTTCCACAGGAGTCTGAAAATTGGTGTTTTCAGGTCCTGGCAAATCTCCATTCTGAACATCTGTTCGCGCCGGACCTCCGTCTGTTGGATTCAGTGGCGTTGCTCCTGTTGTATTATAGCTGTCTGACAACACCCCGATTTTTACACCTGCTCCTGCCAACTGATAGGCAGCTCTTACCTGGTTGGTTGCTATAGAGGAATCACCCTGGCTGGAGGTCTGTCCAAAATCAGTAACTGGCGGATAAACAGGCCGGCAGAAGTTGATTAGTTTTTCATCCGGACTTCTTCTGTTATCCTCATTGAAGCTGTTTAGTTTCTGAAGATTGCTGATAGGAATCCGGCCAGTTATGATAAATTCATTACTGCCATTGGATATCAGGTTGTCAAGTCCATAGGCAGATCCGGCTTGTGTCAGCAAATCGAGCACATACGCGCGTTTGCCTGCATATACAATGATTTCAACAAAAACGCCCTCATTTTGAATCAGAAATAAATCCTGGGTATTAGCGCCCCCGCCAGGGTTTTTAGACAAAAAGTCCAATTCCGATCCTATCAGATCGTCCACTTTTCCGGTAACCGGAGGCTGATACAAAGGACATACATCTGAATTGTCTTCCACCAGCACATCATCTGTACTGCTGCATCCTGTTACAGGATCTGTAACCGTAAGCAAATAAACTCCGGTTGCTGAAACTGTGATACTGGAACTTGTTCCCAAAATGTTACCCCCTGCATTCTTCCATGTAAACAGGGCATTGGGCGTTTGCGTTCTTGCTGTAAGTGTAGCAGTTGGACTGCCTGCGCAGGAGAGGGTAGTGTTGGATCCTGCATCCGCAAAGGGTGGTTCGGAACAGAATTCCAATGCAACGTGATTTAATTCAACGCTGCTGCCAATAGTGATTTTTCTGCCAGACCAGATCGCTCCCGTAATTTTTGAGATACTGGATCCAGATCCGATCACTACATTACCATTTGGAACATAGATAGTACCAAACCATTGCGATACAGTACTGCCAGTACTCCCGTTACTCTGAATCCAGGCAGTTTGTTTGTCTTTGGAACTGGAGCCATTTCCCTGTGCTTCTGCATAGATACGGGCTGCAGATCCGGTTCCTTTTAAATCAACTGCCAATTTTCCAAGATCAACATCTCCCTCTATCAGTAATTTAAAAATGCCCGTGGTATTGGTTCCAAAATCAAATATGAATTTGTTGAAATTCCCGCTGTTTCGGATTAGTTTAAAAGTATAGATACCCGGACCGTTAAACGTGATGGTTTTGTTTCCGGTTAATTCAATTGCACCATACATACCCGGACTAATACTTCTGGTGTTGGTTATGGATGTTCCAGTAACATTTTGAATGGCTGCCTGATTCGGCAACACCGGTAACACCGGAAGATCAGGTGTCTGCTGGCGCACCACGCCATTGATTGGTTGCGGTCCTGTATAGTTGGTTCCAACCGAATGTGTGATGGTACCTCGGATGGTTCCCCCTCCCACAAAAATATTACCGGCTGCATCCAGGTTTCCTGTCACCTGCGAATTGGAACCTAGGCTAATAGCCTGGGAATTATTGCTTGTATTAGCAGCGGTTAAGTTGCCAATAACCGTATTGCTGTTGGTTAACTGAATACTGGTATTGGTGTGAATGGAGGAATTAATGGTAGCCGATCCGGTGGATCTTACCATACCATATCCACCAATTCTGCCAGATTTTAACTGGTTGGCAGATCCGATTTCAATTCCACAGGAGGTGCAATTGGGAGCTCCACTAAATAACAGGTACTCGTTTAGTTTTGTCTGTGCGTTTGTATAAGGTTGTATACATACGAAGATTACAGCGATCAGCAGCTGCCACCGCCGGAACAGACGAGTGTCCATTTTTCTCATAGTCAAACGTTTGGGAACCAATCCAGGCACAGCTTTGGGCTAAACCAGATTGATTCTTTGTGATGGGGTTTATGTACTGTTAGGGGTACGTTTGATCAATGACAGGAAAAAGGATTTGTGGCAGTTTTTCTTAGTCGCTTAGCAGATAATTGGAAAGGTACATTTTTTACGAACGTTCTGCAAGGGGGAAAATACCCATTATCCCGGATTATTTTACAATTTGGACCGACCGTTCATTTTGTGCTCTTAATCTCTTACACAGAATCTTAATAAATCCCCTGGCAATCTCAGGCCTTGAGTCGATTAGTTCATAAAATGGCTCCTGGTTGATTCGGAACAGGGTGCAATCTGTTTTGCAGGTAGCACTAGCCGACCTGGTTTCGGCGTCGAGCAGGGATAATTCTCCGAATACCTCCTTTTCTCCCAATTCTGCCAGCCCTATGGAACCCTTATGGATATTTATAACGCCCCTGTTTATGATAAACATGCAATCTCCAATTTCCCCTTCCCGGAATATAGTAGTGCCCTGCTCAAATTCTTCTTCTTCCATCAGAGGTGCCAGATCTGCCAGAATATTTTCTGGTGTATCTCTGAATATTGGAAGGGATTTAAGTAATAAAACCTTTTCAATCAACAATAACCGATCTCCTGAATGCTGACTCATACTATTGATTTATGCTAACGCAAACGCTGCTGTCTCTTTAAGCAGACTGTTTTTTGAATTTAGAAATTTATCATAATTGCTGCTCTTTACCGGAATTTCATATTTTCTGGAAATATATAAAGTACAAGCAGTTGTCCAGTCGTGATAGCGGATTGGCTTTTCAGCTAATATGCGTTGCATTACTGTGTCAATTTTGCTAAAGTCACTATCCTTGTAAATAGCCCGCAGGGCATTACAGCGTTCTTCAATGCTGGAGTTTTCAAATAAAATACAGAAGTATTTACTCAGTTCTTTCTTTACTGTCACTTCAATTATTTCCATTGCATTGGCAATGGTTTCTTTTTTATTTGCCAGCAAAGCATTCTTTGATTTTTGAATATTTTCCCGGTTGTACAATAAGCCAAACAAACACAACAAAAGCTCCCGAATTTCATTCAACTCAATTTGTATGGCCCCATATAATAAACTGCTTGGCTGGTTAGTGTCCTGCAACCCACGTTGCATGAATAATAATTCGGTTGCGTAAAAAATATAGGCTTTGGTTAATTCTTCCAATTCAGAACGATTTGCTGATGACGCTTTGAACTTACTTCTGTAAAGCGCTTTTATTAATGTCGGGTGATTGGAGGAAGGTTTTGTAATCAATGTCCCAAGAAAATTTCTTGCCTCCTCGCCGCCAATTTGCCCAAGGACCTGCAGCAGCGGTACTTGCTGCGTTTCATCAAGTTGTTCTTTTAAAAAATAGTTTTCGATGGGTTTCACTGCTTGTTTCCCCGCTCTGAATAAAGCTGCTTTAACCTGTTTCTCGTGATGGGGAAATAATTGTAAGCAAGTCTGAATGGTTTCGAAGGAAGCAGCTTTTCCAACAGCGTAAATACCCATCTCAACCAGTTTTGCTGATTTTTCCGTTTGAAGAAAAAGAGCTAGCAGGGGGTGATCATAATCGTCAGCTGCTGCTTTCAATATGCTCAATCCATACTGGCGGTTTGCTTCATCCGGTGAGCGTAACAAGGTGGCAACCTGTTCTTCTGCAGTAAATCGTACAGCCCTGTTTTTATTCGATAACATACCACATAGCGCTGCTGCATTTGCCGGATTGTTGGATTCCTGTAGAAAACCCGATAAGTCAGCAGGTTTATGAGATAGTTTACTGATGGCATAAATTGCTTCCTCCTGTAGCTGGCTGGATGCAGATTCATTCAGTAGTTGTTGGATTGCTGGCTTCAGCTGGTGAATTTCCTTTTGGCTGATTAACTGAATCGCATCTTTTTTTACCTGCACGGAGGGGTGCTCTAAAAACAGTGATAATAATTCAATGGATACCGGATTCTGTTTGCTTGCTACCATAGAGAGCACACTTAGGACTTCCTCTTCTGCTCCTGATTTGATTTTATCTTTTATCTTATTAATTGTTTCGGTATCATTTAAGGTGAATTCTTCCTGGCTGAAATACCGGCTGGATATGGTATTTACCAGCATATTCAAATACTCCCTGTTCACATATACAATCCCAATGAGCCAGATGCCTGCCAGTATCAGCAGTGTAAAAGAGAGGGTCAGCAGATCAATTGTTTGCTGAATATTAAATATCAATAATAGCAGAAGTCCACAGAAGAGCGTCGCAAATGGATCCATGATGCCTTTTATGATATTGTGCGCTCTCATTCGTTCGTGAATGGGCAACGGCTGCATGATAGTGAGTAATACAGGAGAATTAATTGCTGTTCTTAATACATCTACTGCAATAGAGGATGCTCCAAATATGTAAAAGATGAATCGTTCATCTGAATTGAAAAAGGACAAACCAATTATCATCGAAATTAGTCCCACTAACAACAATGGCGTTATAAACAGCGACTTTTGAACACCCAGATTAGTGGTGAGCCTGCTTGTAAATACAGTCTTTGTGATCAGTGCTATAATTCGTAAACCCGCCATGAACATGGCAATAAACCGGGCCAGCTCAACATCATTTTTATAGGACTCTTTAATTTTTGCATAAAATCCGTAATTGATTAATATGATACAGGCAGATGCCAAGAGGGATATGATGGCAATTCTCCGTATGATCTTACTACTTATAAATGTCTGGTATAAATTTTTAATAGGATGGTGGCTATGATGGATGGAATTATCCGAAGAATGATGCTCATGTGATTGATCCAGCATTCCCATGATACGCCGGTAAAAAGGAATGGAGAGCAACATGCTGATTACGCCTAGAAATAAGAGGTTTAATGTTCCGGTATAAGGAACAAACAATAGCGCCAATGTATAACCGATAAACTTGGCTGGTATATCTCCTGAACTGACTACGCCAAACAGACGTTTGCTTTGCCGGATATTAAACAGCCTTGCAGCTATACCCCAGAACTCCAGGTTGTTTAGCAGATAGAGTACATAAAACCAGGCCAGGCTGAAATAGTATAACCAGTTGTCCGTTATCGCAGTACTTCCAATTCGAACCAGTAACATGGTGCCAGCCATAAATAGTATGATGCCCTCATTAAACTTCCTGAATGGAATATGATGCTCCAGTACCGTATATGCAAATCCTGTAAACCATAATAAGCCAGCAGACAAAACCATTACCCAGGGCAACTCATGTACCGGAAACTTTTCCAGGAATCGGGCAAATTCGGCAGTAAAGAAAAAAGAGATGCCGGCTCCCTGAAAAAACTGTAACCAGAACAATTGTTTTACTATTGGCCACTCCTGCTTTTGAATGTTGAGCAGATTCAACCAAAATCGGTTGCTTTTCATTTCCCGTGCCTGTTTTGTGATGCTTTTTCCTGGCTGTCTTTCAGGATTTGCAGATGCCTTAGTTTTCCGGGTTGTCGATTGGCTTGAGAACTTCTCGTGAAGTATTGATGCTTTTCAAAAAATGCTATCTGAATGGGATCCCATTCCTCTTCAGTTTTAATGATGCCGTATTCCAGGAACTCTTTCATCAGATTCTGACTTATAGGGGGAAAATCTTCTCTTCCCAGGTAATCGAGGTCGGCATCACAAATAATTTCTTCCAATAAATTGGCCGGCGACTGCGGAATTCGGGTTGCCATGATCATTCCTTTTATGGATTCCAATTCGTTTGTGCCAAGTGTTCCGTTGCTGAAGTCATCCATCAATATTTCACAAGACCTCAGTTCATGTCCTCGATAGGTGTCCAGAAATCCAATATCATGGTAAAGAGCTGCAACCCGCAGTAATAACAACTGATTACTGTCTTTTATACCTTCTTCACCTGCAATCCGTACCGCCTGTTTCATTACATCTTTTGTGTGCTGCAGGTTGTGATAGGTTAATCGCTTATCCAGCCCTTTTTCAAGGCGTTGTATAACTGATTGTTCCAGGTCTTGAAAGCCAGACTCGGTCATGGGTTACCCGTTTAAAAGTGGGAAGGCTAAGAAAATTCTCTAGAAATATAACAAAAAAGTCGCAGATGCTTGTCTGCGGCTTTTATTATCAGGAGAAAATTTCTCTCACTTTATCAAAGAAACTTCGTTCGTTCTTGTCTGGCTTGGGTTGGAAATTGTCCGACTGCTGCAACTTCTCTATCATCGCCTTTTCTTCACTGGTCAGGCTCTGTGGGGTCCATACATTTACGTGAATGAGCTGATCGCCCTTTTCATAACTGTTTACCGCCGGAAATCCTTTTCCTTTTAATCTGAATATTTTTCCGCTCTGCGTTCCTGCCGGAATTTTGATTTTAGCCCTTCCGTCTATCGTTGGTACTTCCACGTTAGCCCCAAATATGGCGTCCGGAATGGAGATGTATAAGTCATACGCCACATTCAGTCCGTCGCGATGCAACTGGCTATGTGTTTCTTCTTCTATCAGTACAATCAGATCTCCCGGTGATCCACCACGTTCACCTGCATTTCCTTTTCCGGAAACATTGAGTTGCATTCCTTCCTGCACACCTGCCGGGATATCTATGGTTACAGTTTCTTCGCCATAAACCCTTCCTTCTCCTTTACAGCTTCCGCATTTCGCAGTGATGGTAGAACCTTCACCGTTACAGGTCGGACAGGTAGTTACGGTTTGCATCTGCCCAAGGAAGGTGCTGGTCACTTTACGAACCTGGCCAGATCCTCCACAGGTTCCACAGGATTGAATACTGCTCTTATCCTTGGCGCCACTGCCTGAACAGGTGGAACAGGATACGTATTTTTTAACCTTGATGCTCTTGGTTACACCTTTGGCAATTTCTTCGTAATTCAGCTTCAGCTTAACACGGAGATTACTTCCTCTGACACCCCTTGCTCTTTGTCCGCCGCGTGCGCGACCACCCGCCTGACCGCCAAAGAAAGAACCGAAGATATCATCCCCAAAGATGTCGCCGAACTGGCTGAAGATATCATCCATGTTCATGTTGCCACCACCCCCGAAACCACGGGCACCATTCCCTACACCAGCATGTCCATACCGGTCATACTGCGCCCTTTTATCCGCATCACTGAGCACTTCATAGGCTTCCGCGGCTTCTTTGAACTTTTCTTCCGCAGCTTTATCTCCGGGGTTACGGTCGGGGTGATACTGCATAGCCACTTTCCGGTAGGCTTTCTTGATCTCATCCGCGGAGGCTGTTTTAGCCACCCCCAATATTTCGTAATAATCTCTTTTTGCTGACATGTGCTTCTTTATTTACCGACTACCACTTTGGCAAACCGGATAATCTTATCGTTCAGGTAATATCCTTTTTCCACTTCATCAATCACTTTTCCAACCCATTCCGGACTGGGTGCAGGTATCTCCGTAATGGCTTCATGCAGGTCGGGATTAAATTCTGTTCCCTTCGCATTCATTGCTTTTAGCCCACGACCTTGCAATACATTTCTGAGTTTGTTGAAAATCAGGTAGGCTCCCTCCTTCAGGGCAGGCAGGTCTTCACTGCTCTCCATCTGTTTTTCAGCTCTTTCCATGTCATCCAGTACTTCCAGCAACTGTCCGATTACCTCTTTCCCTGCCGTCTGGATCATTTCCAAACGCTCCTTGGCCGTACGCTTTCTGAAATTGTCAAATTCAGCAGCCTGCCGAAGGTATTTGTCCTTCAAATCGGCCAGTTCAACTTCCAGTTTTTCAAATTCACTGACTTCCTTTACCGGTTCGTTCAGATGCGTTGTTCCCGGAACATCGCTGTCGGAATTGATGTCCATTTCATTCTCGGTTGACTTGAATTCTTTTTCTTCCATATCGTACAAATTGGCAGCAAACCTAGCATTTTCTGCCATTATTGGCGGGATAGCCCCCTGGCAGTTCAGCTGATTTGCCTTGTTTTTTGATCATCCTAATGGGGCAATTTTTTTGCCATTGATGGAAATCGGGACAATTTGTCCTATTCCTTCCTGTTCCATGCTACCTTTGCGCATCTATGACGAATGTATACCTCAAAAAGAAAGTCAGCAGGCGGATCGAAAATGGTCATCCCTGGGTATTTGCGAATGAAGTGGGCACAGTAGATGGCCCCCTGGATGGTGGAGATATTGTCAGTCTGTTTACCCACGATAAAAAAATCATCGGGAAAGGTTATGCCAATCCCAAATCCCAAATCCTGGTTCGGTTGCTGACCCGCAATAAAGAGGAGGAGATCAATGATCAGTTTTTCTATAACCGGATTCAATCAGCCTGGGAATACCGCCAGAAAATAGGGTACACGGAGAACTGCCGCCTGATTTTTGGTGAGGCCGACTGGATGCCAGCCCTGATCATTGATAAGTTCAATGATTATTTTGTGCTGCAAACCCTGGCGCTCGGGATGGATAAATGGAAGCCGGCAATCGTAGCCGCCCTCCAGGCTATTTTTAAGCCCAAAGGCATTTATGAACGAAACGATGTTCCGGTGCGGGAACTGGAAGGACTGCCACAAATCAAGGGCTTTTTATCCGACCCCTTCGATACCAGGATCATCATTAATGAGAATGGGCTTAAGTTTTATGTGGATATTGAAAATGGACAAAAGACAGGTTATTTCCTCGACCAGCAGGACAATCGCCGCGCCATCCAGCATATCGTACAGGGAGCAGATGTGCTGGGAGCATTCACCTATACCGGTACGTTTGAGATTCACGCCGCGCATTATGGAGCTAAATCTGTACTGGGACTCGATATTTCCCCCTCTGCAGTGGAGCAGGCCAACCAGAATGCAGTACTGAATGGGTATGCAGACCGCTGCCGCTTTGAAGCAGTGAATGCGTTTGATGTACTAAAAGCATGGGCCAAAGAAGGTCACCAATATGATGTGGTGATGCTCGACCCGCCTGCCTTTACCAAAAGCAGGGAAACCATCCAGAAAGCTATTACCGGGTACAAAGAGATCAATCTCAGGGGGATGAAACTGATCAAACCGGGAGGATTTCTCGTAACTACTTCCTGTACCAACCTGGTACAGCCGGATCTTTTCCTGGAAATTATCCAGATGGCTGCCAAAGATGCCAAACGCACCCTCAGGCAGGTAGTTTACCAAACCCAGGCAAGTGACCATCCGATAGTATGGGGACAGGAAAATACACATTATCTGAAGTTCCTGATTGTGCAGGTGGTGTAGCATGGAAGATGGAGGAAAGGAAGATGGAGGAAAGGAAGAGGGAGGAATGGAAGACCTTCTCACATCTCACGTCTGACGTCTCACTTTCTTTACTTTGCTACTTGAAACCTTCCGGTTTCTATAATTTTTCCGGTTTTGTCGCGAAGCTGGAAGATATAGATCCCGCGGTAATAATCACTGAGATCGATGGTTGTCTTAGGTTGAACCTCTTTCTGTTCAAACACTTTTTTCCCAAGGAAATTAAAGACCTGAAAAGTAAAGGAGCGTTCTACTGACTTGTTGAAATCGAAAGTGATCTGAGTAACAGCGGGGTTGGGGTAAAAGCGAATTACCGGACGCTCAGCAGCAGGTTTGCCGGATTGGCAAAATCCAGTGCAGGCAATTAACAGACTTATGGATAGTGTAAAAAATATCCTCATTCTCGATTCCGGGTTTCAGCGTTTTGCACAAATTAAACCTAATTTTTCAAAGATACAATCCATGCCTGTTAAAATAAAACAGGGGCAGAAACGTTGTCCTGCCCCTGGGGATTTTTTTTCATAAAACCTGCTTAGTTCAGGCGAGCCAGGGTAGCCTGGATGGCGTTGAAATCGGGCAGATCAGTCACTTTGTCCAGAATCTCGGCATATTGAATAATTCCTTCTTTATCAATCACAAAGGCGGCTCTTTTGGAAACTCCTTTCATGTCAAACACAAAATCCTGGATCAGGGAGTCATAACTGGCTGATGCTTCTTTGTTGAAATCGCTCAGCAAAGGAAAATTCAGCTGTTGCTCTTCCTTAAATTTTGCCAGGGTGAATACGGAATCCACGCTAATGCCATAAACCTGTGCATTGGTATTGTTGTACTGGCCGATAGAGTCTCTTACTGTACACAATTCTGTGGTACATACACCGGTGAAGGCCTGTGGGAAGAACAGCAATACAACATTTTTGCCTTTCTGATCGGCAAGATTCACTTTGTTCTTTTCAGTGTCAAATAAACTAAAGAGAGGGGCAGGTTGTCCAACTTTGCTCATAATTTTTTTTGGTTATAACAGTTTTAATGGAAAATTGTTAAACAAAATCCCAGCCAATGGCCGGGATTTTTTTCTTCAGTCAATAACCAAAAATAGGTCTTACTGAGGGACAGATTAAAAACGGGGACAGAAAACTTTCTCCCTTGTAGAGTTGTCTCTGTTCAGGAAGCCAATATAAGTAATTGATAGTTCAAAACCTCCTCTTCCCTGGCTCGCAGTTTTTAATTGTGAAACATTCACATCATAACTAAGGCCAATGGAGAAAGGATTATAATCAATTTTAACAGCAGGAATCAGGGCATCACGCAAACGCATAAACGCTCCCACGTGAACCACATAATCAGGCATTTCCGGATCTCCGATTTTGTATCCATACATCGCTCCGCCAACAATTTCGTCTGCAGGTCCCTGTTTGGAATAATCTGCCTGCAGGTTGAAGAATGCCTGGTCTCCAACTTCAAACTTTACGCCGCCTGAAGCTACCCATTTCGGATGCAGTGCCGCATTCACATTCCGGTAAAAGGAATTCCTGGGTCGGTTGATATGATGATAGGCAAGCCCAAAAAACAAATTGTTTTGCTGTTCGGGTCCGAAGCTGCTATTGAAACTGGCACCCACGCTGGCATCCAGGTTGCTGTAATTCGCATTAATAAAGGTTTCTCCATCTGCAAGCGCCGGATTAAAGGCGCCTCCTACATACTGGTTATCGGTGGTGATCTTGGAACGATCAATACGACGTTGAACCAGTCCGCCCATAAAACCCACCGATAAATACATATTGCGTTCGCTGCTTAATGATTTATGATAGTTGATAGCAGGTAGCAAATGTGTGGTCGTTAGTGAAACTGTTCCTGCTTTATCAAACAGCATTTGTAAACCGGCAGTGATAAAATCATCTCCGCCACCAACCGGCATTTTATATTCGGCATTTACGGATCCGCTTTTAAATGCATTGGTCACACTGTTCCATTGATCGCGATAAACAATTTGCGCACGCACATCTCCGGTAAAAATTCCTGCCAGTGATGGGTTCCGAAGCAGGGGTGCTTCGTAGAACTGGGAGAAATGTATATCCTGCGCGGATGAACAGAGTCCGCAGAAAATCAGCAGTGCTGACAGCAGGAGGTGAGTAATATGGTTATTGGTCTTTTTCATAGGTTATCTGATAAGCGTAACGTTTCCTTTTAACGCTACTACCTGTCCGTTTTCGCACACCACTTCAATGATGTATACATAGGCATCTGAAGCTGCCTGCTGTCCGCGAATCATTCCATTCCATCCTTCAGAAGCAGCATTCGGTGCAAAGTTTTTACGTTCAAATACCATTTCTCCCCAACGGTTAAAGATGCGCATGGATTGTATCCTGTCTAAACTTCTTCCTCTTGGATAGAACACATCATTCTGGCCATCATTATTCGGACTGAAAGTATTCGGAATGAAATAGTTTCTGTTTTCACAAATTACTCTTACTACAATATTACTGGAAGCGCGACAACCATTAGCATCTACAACAGTTACCCTGTAGTTGGTTGTAAATTTGGGATTTGCAACTGGTGTCGGACAGTTGGTACAACTCAGCGCATCCGATGGAGTCCAGGTGTATTGGGTTATGTTATCGCTGTAAGTAATTGGAAGCGTAGTTTCAAATCCAAGTGGCATCACGATTTCCGGAACATTCTGAATGGTTGGCAATGGCCAGATGGTAACATCTTTGCTCACCGATGCAGAGCAGCCAAATGCAACAGATGCGGTTAAATTCAAGGTTGCCTGCCCACTGTTGGTATATCGTACGGTAATATCCTGTGTATTGGCATTCTGACCATTCCCGAGTGTCCATCTGTAAATGGTTGCACTATCCGGAATCACAGTAGATCCTGACTGTCCCAACAGTTCAAACAAACAAATATCATCCGGACCACTGATCACCGGCTGCGGAGTTCTGTAAACACGAACCGTATCGGTATAACTGTTTTCACATCCGGTTTCTGTTGTAACGTATTGTGTAATTACATAACGCCCTGGTTCAGAAAACCGGTGACTCGGATTTAATTCATTAAATACATTGGGTGAACCATCACCAAAATCCCAGCGGCGAAGGGTTACACTATCGTTACCGATACTGAAATCACTCAGGTTCACTGAACCGGTATCACAGAATTCACGGGTATCTGTATTGAACGCCGGGATTACACCTTTAACCATGATGGTCGGCCTGCTTCCTACCGGAACTTCGCAATTCAGGCTATCTACCAGCCGAACAAACGGACGATAGAAATTCGGGAATCGGTAAGTATGTGTTATCAGGTTGGCTTGAGATGAATCGGCGTTGCCATCACCAAAAACAAGGTAATACTTGGTATTGGGTGGAGGAACCACATTGAAGTTTACAGTGATCTGGTTACAATCCTCAATCGGATTGTAATTAAATACCAGATCCGTAAATGGATTGTAAATATTCACCGTACCAATAGCAGTGTCTCTGCATCCTCCATTACCAATAGCGATCTGGCGCACAGTGTACCTTCCATAGGTATTGAAGAAGTTATTGGTGTTGACCAGATTACTGGTATTGCCATCTCCAAAATCCCAATAAAGTGAATCATAATCCGCAGCATGAGAGGTGAACTTGGTTTCCAAAGGCGGACAAATAGCAGATGTATCAATCATGGTAAAGTCAGCCTTGGGAGAAAGAATCTGAATATAATTCGGACGGATCAGGGAGTCTTCACAACCCTGTGCATCACGGATAAATAATTTTACGGTGTACACGGCATCCGGACCTGCATACTGATGCAGCGGATTCTGATCTGTAGAGGTACCGCCATCTCCAAATTCCCAGCGATAGGTCAGGTTGTTTCCTGAAGATGAATCGCGGAAGGGAAGATCAACACCCGGACAGAAGGTCGTATTCGCAGCAGCAAATCTTGCGAAAGGTTTGGTGATGTTGGCTGCCGCCAGTCGGGTAATGGTATCAACACAACCAATATTATCAGTTGCCGTAAGCTTGATCGGGTAGGAGCCCGGGTTACGGTACACATGATTGATAGGAGTGGAAGTGAAACTCGCGGTTTCGCCATCGCCAAAATCAAATTGCCAGTTCACAATGGATCCAGCTGGAGTAGACTGGTCAGAAATGGTTATTTCACTGTTTACACAACCGCCGTTATTGACAACAGAAAAATTCGGAATAGCACCTACTACAGTTACCATATCGGTAATGGTTCTGGTAACTATACAACCATTGATATCTTCCATGGTCAGCGTAATATCAAACACACCATTTACCGGAACCCTGGTCTGTAAAGTTCTGCCACCCACAATAGGTGGTTGTCCTTCTATCTGCCAGGTATAAGAAGCAATATTGGCTGCATCTGTACCACTTGCAGTAAGTGTGAATAATTCATTCCGGCACACAGATTGTTTACTGATAGAGAAATCATTTATCAGCTCAAATAAGTTCAGGGTTGAAGTTCGCGTGTAGGTACAAACCGGATCTGTAATGGTTAGGGTTACTGTATAAGTTCCATAACTGCCATAGGTTACAGAAGGGTTAACCTGTGTGGAAGTCTGTCCGTTTCCGAAATCCCATGAATACGTAGCTGCACCATGTGTTGGATCCAGAATCGAATCGTCTTCAAAGGTTACATTCAACTTGTTGGCACAATTTATTCTCGGAGTAAAGCGAGCCACAGGCGCCATCACATATAATAAATTGTTCCTGGTTATGGTATCCGGACAACCATTATTAATGGCAATTAATCGCACACTGAAAAAACCGGTGTCCTGATATCGGTAAGTAGGATTTTCAGAACTTGAACTTCCTCCATCGCCAAAATCCCATCTCCACTCATCTGCACCTGTGGAGGTTGAAGTGAACTGGAATGGCAAACCTGCACATGAATTGTCTTTGTCTACAGTGAAATTGGCAGTTGGCTTGGTGCCAACTTTGATTGCATTGGGAATATTAATTGTTTCAACACATCCGCCGAGTGAGGTTACTCTTAACTGCAGGTTATATGTACCAACAGCTGTATAAGTTACACTTGGTGTTGGTGAAGTACTAGTTACGCCGTTTCCAAAATCCCACTCGTAGCTTGCGATATCTCCAATATTCGCCGGGTCTAATTGCGGAGTATAGGTGAATGGCACACAACCACCCGCTGTTCCATTCAATAATTGCGGTGGAGTAGTTGGAGTGATTTTTACAAATGCCGGTTTGGTAATGGTAGAAGTACAGCTATCTGCTGTTCTAATGGTTAACCGAACATCGTATTCTCCAAAACTAGTGTAGGTATGAGTCGGGTTCTGCTCAGTAGAGGTATTCCCATCACCGAAATCCCATAACCAGTTACTGGCACCTGCTCCTGTACTCTGAAAACGAACCTGGTGAGGTACCTGGCAACCACTGGTATCTGTTGAAGTAAAATCAACACCAGGAGGGTTGGTTATGGTAATGGTTCGGGTTGTGGTGCCATCGCAATCCGCATACCGATTGGTCAGGCGCACCGTATAAGTTCCTGGCGTTGTATATAACTTAACCGGATTGGTTTCAAATGAGAACGTGCCGTCACCGAAATCCCATTCCGAACTATTGGGCAAGGGGTTACTGGTGTTTGTAAAATTCAATGGTTTATTGGGACAGGAACTGGCCGGCGCACTGAAACTGGTTTGATTACCAGTAATGGCGATGGACCTTGTAATACTGTCGGCGCAGCCATAACTGCTGTTCACAACCAGTTTTACATTATAATTTCCGGTTGAATTGTAACTGGTAGAAGGATTTCTGTCTGTTGATGAACCACCATTGCCAAAGGTCCAACGATGCGTCAGGGTACCCGGGCCGGTCGACTGATTATTGAAATTTACACCAATGGGCGTGTTACAGGCATCCAGGCGAGTGAAATCAAAATTGGGAGTAACTCCTCCAATGATTCGGATAAAACGGGGTCTGTCTGATGTTACCACACAACCATTATCTGTGGTTACAGTGAGTCGCACCCTGAAAAAGCCAAGCGATGTATAGGTTTTAACCGGGTTGGGGTCAGTTGATGTGGTGCCATCTCCAAAATCCCAGGCATAAGAGGTGATCTGCCCAGGGCCCTGAACAGTTACGCCATTTTGAAATCGTATAACTGCAGGAATACAGGATACTGTGGTATTCGCCCGAAAATCAATTCTGGCAGAAGGAAATACGGTGATATAATTTGTTTTGACAATACCATCAACCCCGCGCGCATTGGTAACAGTTAGACGAACCGTGTACACTCCTGGCTGGGTATAGGTTACTGTAGGATTCTGTTGATCAGATAAAGTTCCATTCCCAAAATCCCAAGCCCAGGAAGTTGGCGAATTGGTTGATTGATCTGTGAATCTAACTGTGAGATTCGCACAACCTTCGGTAATATTAGAGGTAAAATTAGCAACAGGCGTCTGGGCAGACAGAGGACCACCTGCAGCCAGCATCAATAGGCAGAGTATAAGGTTACGTATCAACAAGCTGTTTTTTGTTTTTTCAGAAAGCAACTTGTTTCCAAAGGGATTCGGAATGACTAAGGATAATGGATTTTTCATGGTTCTACTTCTTCTTCAGATGCAACAGATTTTTAACTCCCTGGACCGTTGTCTCTGCTTTTACATAGTCCCATGTATTATTGGTAATCTTCCAGGTCGCATTCAGTTTGGATACCGGTTCTGATGCTGCCGGAAAATTGGTAATAATCGATAACGTATTAACATCTCCCACCCAGGTTCCCTTATCCTCTGTTTCTGTCGTGAAACCGCTGACCTTGCCATCGCGGTAAAATTGAAAGGTGTAAGGTGAAAATGAACTGGAAATGTCGGTACTTCCTTCTTTAAACGAATATATATACCACTGGCCATTTGTCATAGCATCGAGTATGATATCTTCCTTCTTTTCCTCGATGGCTTTTGCACATGCCCCTAACAGGCATACCATGATGCTTATCCAGACCAGTTTTTTCATAGTACTATACCCTCTTGTTTATATGCATAGATGAAACGGTATTTATCCCTGGCATATTGCATAAATTCTGCAGGATCTAACCCTTTTCCTGTGACCCTTTTACATAACTCTTCACTTAAATATTTTCTTCCGTGAATGTATATATTACCTGACAACCAATCCTTTACGGCATCGAACTGCCCCTCTTGTAGAAGTTTTTCGAATTTTGGCAGCGCCTTTTCCAAACAACGGGAAAGTTGAGCCGCATACAGGCTGCCCAGGCTGTAGGTAGGGAAGTACCCAAAACTGCCATGACTCCAATGCACATCCTGCAGGCAACCCCTCGCATCATCCGGTACCTCAATGCCCAAATACTGTGCATATTTTGTATTCCAGGCGGATGGCAGATCCGTCACCTCAAGGCTTCCTTCAATCAGGGCCTTTTCAATTTCATACCGGATAATAATATGGAAGTGATAGGTAAGCTCATCCGCCTCCGTTCTGATCAGCGATGGCTGCACCTTGTTGATGGCCCGATACAATTCTTCCGGCGTACGATCTTTTAATTGCGCGGGAAAATAGGTCTGCAGTACCGGTAAAAAATACCGGCACCAGGCCAGGCTTCTGCCTATATTGTTTTCCCATAACCGGCTCTGGGATTCATGGATTCCAAGACTGGCAGCCTCTCCTAATGGTAGCCCATATTGTTCTTTTGACAACCCCTGCTCATACAGCGCATGTCCCAACTCGTGAATAGTACTCCAGGTCATATAACTGATATCTTCCTCCCGAATCCTGGTTGTGATGCGTACATCCTCCGCGCTGAAATTGACTGTGAATGGATGGGCTGCCTTATCCTGCCTGCCATGCTGCAGATCATACCCCATTCGTTGAAGCATATCCATACTGAATGCCCACTGCTTTTCTTCCGGATACTGCTGAAACAGGATGCTGTCATCCACCTGCTGATGTGCTTTTATGGTATCCAGCAATGCCGCCAGTTCAGGTTTTAATCCGCTGAACAACTGGTCCAGCTGTGAACTGGTACATCCTCGTTCATATTGATTTAACAACGCATCATAGGGGTGAGCACTGTATCCTAAATAATCCGCCTCTTTTCTCTTCAGCGCTGTGAGTTTTTTTAACCAGGGACTGAAAATCGAAAACCGGTTCTGATGTCTTGCATCCGCCCAGTGATTGAAAGCCTGTGATACGGTTTCACTGAGTTCTCTTACAAATGCGGACGGTAGTCTTACCTGCTGGTTATAATCATAGTTGCTTAACTCCAGGTTGGATCGTTGCTCGTCAGTTAAATCAGCCCGCTCCAATAAGGCTTTGAGTAACTCACCTACTGATGCATCTGTAAATTTTGTGTGTGCTAATTCGGATAATGTTGCAATCTGCCTGGATCGGGTAGCCAGACTTCCAGCCGGCATATAGGTTTCCTGGTCCCACTGGAGCAATGCAGTAGCATACCGGATGTCGGCAATTTCCTGTAAGCAGTTTTTGTACTTCTCGTACAAGGATGAGGTAGTCAACAATTGGTCCATAGGTAGGAATTCTGCTGCAATCTAAGGAAAAACCGCCACCCGGTTGGTCAGGCAGCGGTTTGAATCTAAAGCAGGACAAAAAACGAGCTATTTGGGGAAGTTTGCATTCGCTTTTACTTCCTGCATCTGAAGGGTATGTCTTTTGGAATGAGCAGACAACATCAGCAAGCCCTGGTAAGTATCAATGGTTCCGAATGCAGGATGTTGGATAAAATGATTTCGCAAATCATCCTTTGTGGTTTTCGCATATTCCAGTGTTTTTGCTCTTGCTTCCTGGTAGGTTTTCAACAAAGCAGCCGCATTTTGCTGGCTTCCTTTTGGTTGCAGCATTTCCGGTGCATTGAATTTTTGACTGCGATCGGGCGTTTTCTCCAGCAGATCCGCATCGCTAACTTTTACTTCAGAACGTTTGGATGGATCCGCTGGAGTTTGTAAAGACTGCTGTACCCAGCCCATGAGTGCCGATTCGGATAATGTAATATGCTCCAGGCATTCGAGTACAGTCCATTTCCCTTCAGCAGCTCTGTAATTAAATTGTTCTTCACTGAGTCCTTCTACCGTTTTAAGCAGCAAGTCGCGGGTGCTTTCCAGTTGTGAAACCAATTGTGCACGATCCGCATCGGATATGGGGTCTGGGGCAATTGGTGTAAAACTAAATAAGGTTACAAGTGCCAGCAGGCAGCTAAGCTTTTTCATGTTGCAATAAGTTTAATGGTTATAAAGAGGGACGGGATAAATCTGCAACAAATATTGAGCCACAGGCAGTATATCTTTGGTAAATGAAAATTGCCACTATACTGGAGGTGCTCGAAAAGATTGCACCCCTGCAATTGCAGGAGTCCTATGACAATGCCGGACTGATTACCGGAAACCGCGACTGGGATTGCACCGGGATCACTATTTCCCTGGATGCTACTGAAGAAGTAGTGCTGGAAGCTGCGGCAAAAGGTCATAACCTGGTGGTTGCGCATCACCCAATTGTATTTTCCGGCTTGAAGAAAATCACTGGAAATGGCTATGTGGAAAAAACCATCATCACTGCTATCAAGAAGGATATCGCGATTTATGCCATCCATACCAACCTGGATAATGTGATGGAGGGCGTGAATGGAAAAATTGCAGATCTCCTGAAATTGAATAACCGGAAGCCCTTGCAGCCCAAGCGCGATTTGCTGAAAAAGCTGGTTACGTTTGTCCCGGTAGCACAGGCCGACCAAGTGGCAACTGCACTTTTTGAGGCAGGTGCCGGAACCATTGGCCAATACAGCGAATGTGGATTCCAGGTGGAGGGTGTGGGCAGTTTCAAGGCAGGGGAGGCCGCAAATCCCTATGTGGGTCAACGGGGATCCCGGCACTATGAAAAAGAGTCGCGGGTTGAGGTGATTTACCCGGTGCTGCAGGAATCCCGGGTGCTGGAAGCCTTGCTGGCTAGCCATCCCTATGAGGAAGTGGCCTATGATCTATATAATCTTAGCAATAGTCACCCGGGTATTGGATCGGGACTGGTAGGGGAGCTGGAGGAACAGATGCCTGTCCGGTCCTTTTTGGAGCAGTTAAAGCAGGTTTTCCAGGTTCCAGTGATTCGGCACAGTCCACTCGTGAAGGATTCAATCAGGCGGGTGGCGATTTGTGGTGGAGCAGGTAGTTTCCTGATTAACAGCGCTTTACGAAATAAGGCTGACATCTATATCACAGGAGACATGAAATATCATGAGTTTTTTGAGGCGAATGGCCGGCTGGTGATTGCGGATATCGGGCATTTCGAGAGTGAGCAATACACGGTTGATCTGCTCTATGATATTTTGGCCAAAAAATTTCCTACCTTTGCCGTCTTCAAAACGGGGGTGAAAACCAACCCGGTGAATTATTATAGTTAATTCTAAACACTAATATGGCAACTGTCAAAGACTTTTCGGTTGAAGAAAAACTGGTTTCTCTCATAAGCTTGCAGAAGATCGAATCCAAGATCGATGAATTTCAGATCCTGAAAGGAGAATTGCCGATTGAGGTGAGTGATCTGGAAGATGAGATTCAGGGATTACACGCCCGTCAGACTCGTATCGAGGAAGAGATCAATGGCATCAATGAGTTCATCAACCAGAAAAAAGAAGCCATTAAGGAAGCGGAAGCGCTGATCAAGAAGTACGAAAAGCAAAGTACCAACGTAAAGAACAGTCGCGAGTTCGAAGCCATCACCAAAGAGATCGAGATGCAGCAGCTGGAAGTTAAACTGGCTGAAAAGCATATCAAGGATGCGAATGAAGAGATTTCTGATAAGGTAGTAGGACTCGACAAAGCGAAGAAAGCAATCGCAACCAAGGAAGGTGTATTGAAGCACAAGAAAGATGAGCTGGAAAAGATCATCGCTACAACAGAAGAAGAAGAAAAACATTTCAATAAAATGGCGTCTGAAGCTCGCGATAAAGTAGAGCCCCGCCTGCTGTTATCGTATGACCGTATCCGTGGTAACTACCGCAATGGTCTGGCTGTAGTGCCTGTTCTGCGTGATGCCTGTGGTGGTTGCTTTAATGCGATTCCCCCTCAGCGCCAGAGTGAAATCAAGCAGCGCAAAAAAATCATCGTATGTGAGAACTGTGGTCGTATCCTCGTAGACAATGAGTTGAATGATGGAGTGGAGGTGAAGTAAGAAGTGAGACGTCAGACGTGAGATGTGAGAAGAGAAACGTCAAAATGGATTGGGCCCGCAAACTGCGGGCCTTTTTATTTTTAGAAAGCTGAAACTCCAATTCGGTAAATTCAATCCACCGCGTCTATGTCACTTCATCCCAAAAATTCAACCTGATTGAGTAGGTAGGAGACGTTTTTTGACGGAATTTTTTAAGGGCAATTGAAGCGGCGGCAACTATTCCCTAAATTGCCGGCATATTTGAGTGTATGTTGCAGGAACTGAGAATCCGGAATTATGCTATCATAGATGAACTGGACATCCGCTTTGATGGAGGTCTTACGATTATTACAGGTGAAACAGGTGCCGGTAAATCCATTTTAATGGGCGCACTCTCCCTTATTTTAGGACAGCGCGCAGACGGCAGTGTGATCCTGAACCGCGAGAAAAAAACTGTGGTGGAAGGAGTGTTCGCTGTGCCGGATAAACAGGAAGTCAGAAAGTTCCTTGAAGAAGAAGAACTGGATCTCCAGGAAGAACTCATCATCCGGCGCGAACTTAGTCCCAATGGGAAATCCCGCGCTTTTATAAACGATACCCCGGCATCCCTTACTCAACTGCAGGATTTATCCTCCCTGCTGGTGGATTTGCACCGCCAGTTTGATACACTTTCACTTGGTTCAGCTGATTTTCAGATGATGGTAGTGGATGCAATGTCCAATCACCAGGACCTGATCCATCAATACCAACAGAAATACCAGCACTGGCAAAACTGCAAAAAGCAGTTGGCTGCCATAGAAGAACAAAAGCTGAACAGCACCAAAGAACAGGATTATCTGCAGTTCTTATTCAATGAACTGGAGGAAGCTGCATTCAGGGACAATGAACTGGAAGAATTGGAAGAAGAAAGCAAACTGCTCAACAGTTCGGAAGGTATTAAACTCGCGCTTTCCAATCTTACACAACAACTGAAATACAGTGAACAGCCGGTTGTGCAGTCGCTCAAGCAACTGGCTCAACAGGTAGCTCCTTTTACAGATGCGATTGCTGAACTGAAAGAACTGCAGACACGCCTCACAGCAACCCAGATAGAACTTGATGATATTGCAGAAGAAGCAGATCGCCTGGGGGATAAAGTGAATTATGATGCTGAACGCATTTCACAAATTGAAGAGCGATTAAACCTGGGTTATAAACTGCTCAAAAAACATGGATTCCAGGAGACAAAACAACTGGTAGCCTTACACGAAGAGCTGAGTGGCCGTCTTGGAAATATAGAAGAACTGGATGATAAAATCCGGTTATTACAGCAGCAGGTCGCGACAGTTGAGCAGGAAATGAAAAACCTGGGCGTACGCATAAGCGAGGGAAGGAAAAAGCAGCTCCCGGTTATTGATAAGCAGGTGAATCAGTTACTGGTAAGAGTAGGAATGCCAAATGCACGACTGAAGCTACAGATGGAAACAGTTGAGCCTGGTACAACCGGCATGGATACCATTGATTTTTTATTTGATGCTAACAAGAGTAACCAGTTTGCTTCCATCCGGAAAGTAGCCAGTGGGGGAGAACTGAGCCGGCTGATGTTATGTATCAAATCGCTCATTGCTAAAAAAGTGAACCTGCCCACCATGATATTTGATGAAATTGACACTGGTATTTCTGGTGAAGCGAGTTTGCAGGTGGGTATGATCATGAAAGAGTTGGCTGCTACCCGCCAGGTAATCTGCATCACGCATCAGCCGCAGATTGCAGGAAAAGCAGATCGTCATCTGTTTGTGTATAAGGAAAAAGCTGGCAAAACGATCCAGACCAATATCAGGGTGTTAAGTCAGGCAGAGCGAATAACAGCTATTGCGCAAATGATTGGTGGCGATAAACCATCAGCTATTGCCATAGAAAATGCAAAGGAACTGATTGCGAACGCCTAATAATTGCGGTAACTGCTTATTTTCGCTCCGAAATAACTATTCAATCATAAATTTTCATTATGGCATATAATTTATTGAAAGGCAAAAGAGGCATTATTTCCGGAGCATTGGATGAAAACTCCATCGCCTGGAAAGTGGCAGAAAAAGCGCATGCAGAAGGTGCTACTATTGTTTTGACCAATGCCCCCATCGCGATGCGTATGGGAGAGATCAAAAAACTGGCTGAAAAAACCGGTTCTGAGATTATTCCGGCCGATGCTACCAATATGGAGGAACTGGAAAATCTTTTCACCAAGTCGCAGGAAGTGCTGGGAGGAAAGATCGATTTCCTACTGCATTCGATTGGCATGAGTGTTAATATCCGGAAGAATATTCCGTATACAGAATTGAATTACGATTATTTCCAGAAGGGTATAGATGTTTCTGCGCTGTCCTTGCATAAAATGCTGGCAGCTGCCAAAAAGCTGGATGCCATCAATGAATGGGGAAGTGTGGTGGCCCTGACCTACATGGCAGCACAAAGAACTTATCCTTTCTACACTGATATGGCCGATATCAAAGCCATGCTGGAATCCATCGCCCGCAGTTTCGGATATCATTATGGGAAAGAGAAAAAAGTTCGGATCAATACAGTATCTCAATCACCCACCAAAACTACGGCTGGTACAGGCATCAAGGGGTTTGGTGATTTTTACGATTATGCTAACGCGATTGCACCCCTTGGAAATGCCACTGCGGAAGATTGCGCGAACTACTGCATTACCCTGTTCTCTGACCTCACCCGTATGGTGACCATGCAGAACCTCTTCCACGATGGTGGTTATTCTACTACCGGTGTTAGTATGGAAGTGATGACCAGCCTGGGAGCGGAGTAGGGGAGAAGTTAGAAGTATGAATTATGAATTATGAATTGAGGTAAGTGTTCCTAATTCTTAATTCATAATTCACAACTCATAATTGAAAAGGCTGCGGTATCCGCAGCCTTTTTATAATTCGTAGGTTTCCTAATCTAGTATTCGTCCTCGTTGAAGAAGAAATCTTCCTGGGAGGGATAGTCGGGCCAGATATCATCGATGCCCTCATATATTTCACCTTCATCTTCCAGTTCCTGCAGATTTTCCACTACCTCAATGGGTGCCCCGCTACGGATGGCATAATCGATCAGCTCATCTTTGGTAGCTGGCCAGGGAGCGTCTTCCAGATAGGATGCCAATTCTAGTGTCCAGAACATGGTACAGGTTTTAAATTTTCGGCAAATGTAGGGGTTAATATGAAATTTCCAAATCCTTTCACTAACAACGCTTAATATTGTCAATTCGTTTACGTATGATTTTTATCTTTTCAATATAGTTGCATGCTCGAAGCAAGAAATATTCATAAAGCCTATGGATCGGTAGAAGTGCTAAAAGGGGTGGATTTGTCGGTACAGCAAGGTGAAATTGTCAGCATTGTAGGATCCTCCGGCGCCGGTAAAAGCAGCCTGCTTCATATTCTCGGTACCCTCGACCAGCCCGACCAGGGAGAGGTGATGCTTCATCATACTAAGGTCACAGGCATGGGTGCGCGACAGTTATCCGCCTTTCGCAACCAGTATATCGGTTTTGTATTTCAATTTCACCACTTGCTACCTGAGTTCAACTCCCTGGAGAATGTCTGTATCCCCGGCTGGATCGCCAAACGGCCTAAAAAAGAAGTAGAAAACCGCGCGGAAGACCTCTTAAAGCGCCTGGGATTAGGGCATCGGATTGATCATAAGCCTTCCGCCCTCTCCGGAGGTGAACAGCAGCGGGTGGCGGTTGCCAGGGCATTGATCAATAACCCCCGGATCGTATTTGCAGATGAGCCTACCGGCAACCTGGATTCCTCCAATGCCCGCGACCTCCATGAACTCTTTTTTCAACTGAGAAAAGAACTCAACCAAACCTTTCTCATTGTGACCCATAATGAAGAACTCGCCCAAATGAGTGATCGGGTAGTGCATATGAAGGATGGGAAGATAGTTTAGCATGGAAGAAGGAGGAAAGGAAGATGGAGGAAAGGCACCGGAAGCGGATCATGGGTGCTTCTGGGCTGGTGGTGGGTCAAATGAAAGACGTAGGATGGCGTAGGATTACGAAGGATTACGCAGGATAAACTCAATAAAATTGACCAGGGCAAGTATAGAACTGTATGCATTTTTCCCCCGGAAGTCCCACTGCTAGTGGAGTTCAGCCCAAATGATAGCTACTAATATTGCAGTTTGAGTTGGCTCATGAACTCCCCTAATTGGCTCATTTACTTCCAGATTTAGCCCAAAATCAGCCTGAATTGGCTCATCAGCTCCTCTAATTGGCTCACAGATTGAAAAATTGAATCACAGCATGGGTAAGGTCTCACCCCAAAATAAAAAGTGGGTACCAGACCCCTGGTACCCACTTTTTTATAAAATCACTTCCCCATTTTTACTTCCTAATTCATTACTCCTAATTCTGCTCATTTGAAGTTTTTGCTTTACCATAGGTTTCACTTCTCACTTTTCACTGTCTTTCACTTTTCACCTCTCACTTTTCACCTCTCACTTCTCACGTCTCACCTTTCACTTTTCACGTTCTGGGTTTCCACGGCACTTCCTCCACCCCCAGCAAATGCCCCGTATACCTGCTCAGCACAAACAGGTAATCACTCAGCCTGTTCAGGTATTTGATCACCAGGGCGTCTACAAATCCGCCGTTTTGCTGTAATTCAACACACAATCGTTCTGCCCTACGGCATATACATCTCGCCACATGCAGGGAAGAAACAGCCACATGGCCACCAGGCAGAATGAAGGATCGCATCGGCGGCACTTTTTCATTCATCCGGTCGATTTCTGATTCCAGCAGTACCACATCTGATTCTTTCAAATCGGGGATCTTCATCATTGGCTCCCGGTCCGGATCACAGGCCAAAGAAGAGCCTATCGTAAACAAGCGGTCCTGGATCTCCTTCAGCATATGCTTTGATTCGCCATCCTGCAACTGATCATTACAGAGCCCGATATAGGAGTTCAATTCATCCACCGTTCCATAGGTATCAATGCGAATATGGCTCTTGGGCACTTTGGTACCCCCAATAAGCGAAGTGTTCCCGGCATCCCCGGTTTTTGTATAGATTTTAAGTGCCATGATGTTCTACTTCCCTATGAAACAAGAAACTATGCAGAATGTTTAGTGCATGGCAGGGGCAGGCTGCCTCACATTCACCCGGTCGGTCTCAATCAGACCGTCCCGCAAGCGTACAATGCGGTGGGCATGCTGTGCGATGTCTTCTTCATGCGTTACCAGTATCACGGTATTGCCGCCTGCCTGTATTTTGTCAAAGATCGCCATGATCTCCACAGAGGTTTTGGAATCCAGGTTACCGGTCGGTTCATCAGCCAGGATCAACGTAGGATTATTTACCAACGCTCGCGCGATGGCCACCCTCTGGCACTGACCACCACTGAGTTCATTGGGCTTGTGGTGACTTCTGTCTGCCAATCCAACCCGATTCAGTACCTCCAGGGCCATTTCAATCCGTTGCTTTTTGGGAACACCGGCATATACCAGGGGCAACGCCACATTTTCTGCGGCTGTAAGCCTCGGCAGCAGGTTGAACTGCTGAAAGACAAACCCGATCTCTTTATTGCGAACAGTAGCCAGGTCATCATCTTCCATTTTGGAAACATCTTGGCCATTCAAAATGTATTTGCCCATAGTAGGTGAATCCAGGCAACCTAATATGTTCATGAGGGTACTCTTGCCGGAACCTGAGGGACCCATCAGGGCAACATAATCGTTCCGGAAAATATCCAGGTTGATACCTTTCAATACCGGAATCGCCTGCTTACCCATATAATAACTCTTATGGATACCTTCTAAATGTATAATGGACTCACTCATATTATTTTTTAATCACTTTAGGAACATAAATGTACTGATCATCCGCGTCTGGTGCAATGGCCAAAGCGGTTGAACGGTCCAGTGAAGGGCTGAGCTGATCCGGCCTTAACACATCCACATTATCCGTCATGTGAAGCAAGGGCTCCACCCCGGTAGTATCCAACTCCTGCAGCTTTTCCACAAAATGGATCATTTTTCCCAGGTCTTCCTTCAGTCGTGGCAGATCAGCCTCCTCTATGTGAAGCCGGCTCAATTGAGCCAGTTGCCTTATCATGTCATTTGTCAGTTCCATATGCTATGAACAAAAATAAGGTTCTTATCTTCGCCGCGCTATGGAAAATGGAAAAAAAGGGATTGTAATGAGTGGAATCCGGAGCACGGGATTCCTGCACCTGGGTAATTATTTTGGCGCCATCCGCAACTATGTGAGGATGCAGGAAGAATATACCTGTTACTTTATGGTGGCAGACCTGCACAGTTTGACGACCCATCCGGATACAAAAGAACTTAAGCCCAATGTCCATAGAGTACTGGCTGAGAATATCGCCTGCGGACTCGATCCCGAAAAAGTTGCCCTCTATTGCCAGAGCCATGTCTACGAAACAGCTGAACTCTACCTGCTGCTCAATATGCTGGCCTATAAAGGAGAGCTGGAAAAAACTACTACGTTTAAAGATAAGGTTCGCCAGCATCCGGAAAATGTGAATGCCGGATTGCTTACCTACCCGGTGTTGCAGGCTGCTGATATCCTCCTACATCGCGCCAGCCTGGTTCCGGTTGGAAAAGACCAGGAACAACACCTGGAAATGAGCCGGAATTTTGCCAACCGGTTCAATCATCGCTATGGAGATGTTTTCCCTGAACCCTTTGCCTTCAACTTTGGTGAAGAACTCATCAAAGTGCCAAGTCTCGATGGTACAGGCAAGATGAGCAAGAGCGAAAATCAGTATGCGACTATCTATCTTTCGGATACGGATGACCTTATCCGCAAAAAGATTATGAAGGCTAAAACGGATGCGGGTCCCAGTGCACCCAATATGCCGATGCCAGATTATATCGAGAATATTTTCCTGCTGATGAAGCTGGTGAGCGCTCCCGATACCATTCAGAAATTTGAAGAAGATTATAACAAGGCTGCTATCCGTTATGGCGATATGAAAAAACAACTGGCTGAGGATATGATCCAGTTCGTAGCGCCTATCCGCGAAAAAGCAGAAAGCATCCGGCAGGATCAGACCTACCTGAAGCGCATTATGGAAATGGGTGCTGAAAAGGCAAGAATCAGCGCAGCTGCTACGATGGAAAAAGTAAGAGAAGCAATCGGACTGAAATACTATTAATTTCCTAAATTGAACACCCTGGTAAAGATCCAGGAAACATTTTATGGCGAAAGGAAAAAAACCAAAACATATTGCTGTAGCAGGAAATATCGGTGCCGGTAAAACCACGCTGACAGAGCTCTTGAGTAAGCACTATAAATGGATTCCACAGTTTGAAGATGTGGACCACAATCCCTACCTGAACGATTTCTATGAAGACATGCCACGATGGAGTTTCAATCTTCAAATCTACTTCCTGAATAGCAGGATCAATCAGATCCTTGAAATTCATCGCGGAACTGAAACAGTTGTACAGGATCGTACCATCTATGAGGATGCGCATATTTTCGCGCCCAACCTACACGAAATGCAGTTGATGAGCAAGCGTGATTTTGAAAACTATTTCCAGTTTTTCCAAACACTGAAATCCATGGTGCAACCACCCGATCTGCTGATTTACCTGCAGGCGTCGGTTCCTACACTGGTTGGACAAATCCAAAAAAGAGGAAGAGAATACGAAGAGAATATTCGCCTGGACTACCTGAAGCGCCTCAATGATTTTTATAACAAATGGATTGATGGGTATAAGGAAGGTCCGCTGCTGGTGATTGATGTCGATAAGAACAAATTTGCAGAAAAGGATGAAGATCTTGGTGAAATCATTACCAAGGTAGATGCCCAGTTGTACGGGTTGTTTTAATTTGCCCTATAGCATTGAAGACCGCCTGTTTTTCGCAGGCGTTTTTTTTATGCCCTGAATCACGCTTTCAAATAGGGTTAAAACACCCTTCCACAGGAATTAGCTTACGTGTACTTTAGTACAGGAAGTGAAACGGCGCTGTAGGGAAGATTATACATGATGCCTGTTGCTGGCCGGCAACCAAAGAAATGTATATCATATTTTAAAAAAGTGCAGTATGATAAAAGTGGAGAGTATGAACCAGGAGAAAACGGCAGTTCATTATATGCAAGCCTGGGTTCATCGGCTATTGATTCGGAAACGAAAATTGCTTGGATTGTTTATTTGGATTTTTTTGTTAATCGGCATGTTTCAGGTGTCTTGTAAAAAAACAGATTCCACTATTAGTCCGGAAGCAGGAAAGGAGATCCAGTCAGCAAGGTCCTGGTTTATAAAGGAAGTAGTTCAAAAGGAAAAAGATTTCCTGCAACTAAAAAAATGGACAAATACGAAGGACTCTGTTGCGCGATTGTTTTCAAGGATGACAAAACTGGAAAAAGCGGTGGAATGGAACCAGGCAAAAAGCTTTTCAGATCAGGGATGGGATTTGGTAATTGCCCCGGTTGAAGAACTGGAAGCCGGATTTGTCAACAAGAAATTTTTGCGGGGGAGGGCGATTGTTATTTTTACTAATCCGGATGGCGTTCGAGATCTCACAATTGTGGAAGTATTGTTGAAGCCCGGCAGTTCAGTTGATCTGATCCGATTGGTACAGGCAGGATTTTTAAACCGGCATCAACTTGCAGCTGATAGGACTGGTAATCTGAATGCCGAATTGTTGTTTTATGATCGGGATTACAGACATGAGACGAGTCGCAGGCTGGTAAACGGAAACTGGGAAGGCAGTAAGTATAAACTTAGCATCAAAGTCGGTTCGGCTTCCAAAAGCAGGATGATGGCCAGTTTTTCGCAGTCTACCAGTTGTTCCAACTGTAGTACCTGGTACCTCGTTGGATTTTGGTACGACCAGCAAACTGGCCAGGTAGATGACTATTCCATCCTGACTCAATGGGAGGAATGTACTGCCAAAGACCAGGATCCATCTTATGGGGATGGGACATCAACAGATACCAAGCAGGCTTGCATTGACGAATGTGTGGAAGATGCATCGGATTTGAGTTCAGAAGGGAGGGAGGTCGCTGAAACAGTTAGCAGAAGAGAAATTTATTACGACCAGATGACCAAGGAAGTCTTGTTGAAATGGAAAGTTTTAAAGGGGTTAAGTTGGAGTGTGTACTCTTATGAAAAGGGAAAAATAAGACTGGTTGGTTTGAATCCTACCAAATGGGTTTGGGAATCCCTTGTCCATGATAGGATGGGTGTGGAGGGGTTTTCAATTGCAGGAACTGTTGAAGTTGAAAATGATATCGGCATTCCGAGTTTTACCGCAGGCACAAAAAATGTATTGTATGCAGGTATGCAAGTTACCTATACCATGGTTTATACACCGGTTTGCGGTAGCTGCGGAGGACTGGATAAAGTTATTGGGCCGATTAGGAAAAGTCATACAGCCAGTGCATTTTGGCCAGCAACACCTTAATTCATCTATATGCAGATTTGTAAAACATGTATTGCCACCAGCAGGATCTTCATTTGGAGACTGCTGGTGTTTTTCCTCTTCCTTTCCGGTTGTGCGATAAAACCAAAACAGTTAACAGAGGTTGATCTGGAACTGCGAGTATTATATCCTGTCCTTATTCCGGGACCAACAGGTTATGAGCCGATAAAAGACACTGTTTTTATTCAGTTTAGAAGAGATACGGTTTTGTATCATATATCGTTTATTGAATTTGATATAGTTGGTTTAGAAGCAAAAAATGAACGAAGAAAATATTACTATTTCATTTACAGACTGGGAAAGGACAGTGGAATTTATATGAAATACCTGGATACTTCAGCCGCCTTTTCAAAAGTAAATGTTGATACCATGTTGGTAAACCGGGCATTTAAAAAAGAGATTGACTTATCCGGTTTCCAGTTTATCAATCGGGAAAGTTGGGCTTCTAAAGGAAAGTTTACAGATCAGTATGCTTATCCAGCTAAACAGGAAGATGACCTTGATTCACTTTACCTGAATTATAGGAAGGATTTCATGAACCTCCCTTTTTCTCTTTCTCCCAAGCTGGATAGTATTCAAAAAGCCAGACTTTATAGGGTACATGCAATATTTAATGAACAACAAAATAGCATGGAGAACAAACCCTACCCCAAAAGAGAATATATTTTGGAATTTGAAGTGAAAAAGGACATGAATCATCTAATACTGGATAGCGCCATATCTATTTTACGACAAAGGAACCTGAACTTTTGAATGGAGTAGCTTATTAATAAATGGGAAATGGAATGCAGGAACAAGTTCGAAAATCTACTCATTGCACTGATTGGTATTGCGCTGCTGATACTGCCTGCTGGTTACCAGCTTCGAATGCAATCGGGAATTTTTCAATTGGATTACTACTTATGGTGGATTACAGGACTTTTTTGTTGGTTGCATTTTTTCTGGGCAGGCGCTACGGTTTCGAATAGATTTTTGCAGAGCATTTTGCCTTTTATTTTACTTCTTTCTATCAGTACGGTTTACTGGAGAGAGGATTCTAATAGTATCAGCCTCTTCCTTTGTTGTATTACGGGGCTTGGTATTTTTTTATTTCTGATACAGGCGCAATCAAAAATTCAATTTTTAATCTGGGCTGCTGTTTTTTCGGTTTTGATCCAGGTTGTTTTTGCGTTTCAACAAAGTTTTCGCGGAGACAATACAATTACCGCTCAGTTTTTTAACTCAGGTCATTGGGGCAATTTCCTTTCGATGATGCTTCCGGTTATCATTTTACAGCTTAAGCTCTGCCGGGGTAGTTTACTGCTTCAGTTGTTTTATGGAGTTATACTTCTTACAGTAATAGGATTTCTTCTTTTATCTATGGCAAGAGCTGCTATTATCGGTGGAGTAGTGGGTATCATTTTTTTATTAGCAGGAAAAATAAATGTTTGTTTCAGGTCATGGATAATTGCTGGTCTGTTACTTCTAATGAGTTATGCAGCCTGGTTAATTCTCTTTACCAAATCAGCTTCCCTGACAGGTAGAATTACTATTTACCAAGTTTGTGTAGAAATTTGGAAAGATAACTGGCTGATAGGTATTGGCCCTAATCGGTTTGTTGCAATATATAATCATTATCAGGCAGAGTTTCTTCAAACTGCCAACTTGCCCATTGAAAGAGAATTGCTCGCTACCAATATGCTGGAGGCTTTTAATTTGCCTTTGCAAATCCTGACGGAATATGGTTTGGTTGGAGCCTCCCTGCTGTCTTTGATAGTGGTGCACTGGTGGCGCTTCATAAGGATTCAGAAACCGGCATTTTCTGCCTCTTTTGTTGTTGTACTCACTGCCTCTTTATTTTCAAATCCCTTTCATGTTACACCGGTTAGTTTTTTATTACTGGTATTGCTTGCTGCAGTTTCGAAGCCGGATGAAGTGATAAAACGATGTGCTGTTTCGTTTGGTAAAACTGTTTCAATGCTGCAATTGATACTGGTGCTTCCTTATATATCCGGGCAAATTTTTGGTGAATGGTATTGGAAGCGGGCATCGGTGCAGGCTCTATATGAAGGATTTTCAATTGCACAGCCCAACTATAAGAAAGCGGCAAGGTGGCTTTCTAACCGAGGTGGTTTTCTTTATAATTATGGAGCAGAAGCCTGTATCGCCGGAGAAGCAGCATTAGCTATTGAACAATTGGAACGCGCTGCACCCAGGCTTGCATCTAACCAGCTATATGTATATCTCGGTGACGCATACTCGAAGGAAGGCAAATTGGAAGAAGCGGAAACTGCTTACCTTAAGGCGGTTGCAATGGTGCCTGCAGCTATTTATCCCAGGTATCAGCTGATTCGGTTTTATTATAACAAGGCTGAGCATAAAAAAGCCTGTTATTGGAGCAGAAAGCTACTGGAATATCCGGTTAAAATAGCATCCCCGGAGGCTACTCAGTTATTGCGGGAGGTTCATCAATTAGCTGCTCAAATTAAAATCTATTGTTCCGGGTAATCCGCATAGGCAGCAGTTTCTTTTAATTCTTTTTCTATGCGCTGCGACCAGCTTTCTTGTCCGGCTGCATTCCTGGAAAAATTGGTTTCCTTATCATATAAATTCTGATAGTCAGCTTGTTCCTGTGTGATGCGCTGATAAATTTCCTGCACATCTCTGTCTACTGTTTCCGGCTTAAATTTATAAGCCTTCAATTCCTTGTACAGTTTCCTGGTAAATAGTTGGCTGATATCGAAATGCCCCTGTTCATGTGCCAGTATATGATTGGTCTTCACCTTGGTCCAGGATTTATGCGGATAAAACACACAAATCAGATTGAACTGAAGGGATTCATCATTATACCGGTAATTTATGAGAATCGATGTGCTGGTCAACGCCGCATTGGGGGCTGTTTGAACAGGCGCTGCTTTAAAATCAGACCAGGTCAGTGTTCTCCGGTTCCTCCAGTTGATAGAATCTGCATCTTTAGCTTCACTTTCCTTTGCCGGCAGGATCAAAAAAAGATTCATCAAAATTGCCCAAACCATTTTCCTCAGTGTTTTTCCAAAATAACGCAATTTGAAAGCTCTTAGCTTCTAGCAAAGCGTTAAATCTAAAAAAAACCGCCCTGGGACCAGGGCGGACTGCAAGCAACGTTGAGACCGAAAATTGTTAGAAGCGCAGTTTGGGTCCGGCTGCCAGAATGGAGGCCGGTGTACCTGCTTCGTATTTTTTAAAGTTGTTGATAAATCGTTTCGCCAGTTCCTCCGCCTTTTCATCATAAGCAGCAGGATCAGCCCAGGTCTTGCGGGGATCCAGCAACTCGGAAGGCACTCCTGCACAGCGAACCGGCATCTTCATTCCAAATACCGGATGCACCACTGTTTCAACTGCATCCAGGCTGCCATCTAAAGCAGCTGAAATCATCGCCCGGGTATAACCTAACTTGATGCGGTTGCCTATTCCATATGGACCACCTGTCCAGCCTGTATTCACCATCCACACATTCACTTCTCCGGACCGCAACTTTTCTCCCAGCATCTCTGCATACAAGGCTGGGTGCAGCGGAATAAAGGGTGCTCCAAAGCAGGCACTGAAGGTCGCTTTAGGTTCTGTTACGCCTGCTTCTGTTCCGGCTACCTTGGCAGTATAACCAGAAATAAACTGGTACATGGCCTGCTCCGGACTCAGTCGCGATATAGGAGGCAATACCCCATAAGCATCACAGGTCAAAAAGAAAATATTCTTTGGAGCCGGACCAACAGATGGCTCCAGCGCATTGCTGATATAATCCAGCGGATAGGAAACACGGGTGTTTTCAGTGATCGATCCATCATCAAAATTGATGGTGCGGGTACCAGGATAAAAACGGGTATTTTCTACCAGTGCACCCGGACGGATAGCACTGAATATCTGGGGTTCTTTCTCCTCACTCAGGTTGATACATTTGGCATAACAGCCTCCCTCAAAATTGAAGATGGTGGTATCACTCCAGCCATGTTCATCATCACCAATCAACCGGCGGGCAGGATCTGCACTCAGGGTGGTTTTTCCTGTTCCACTCAGTCCAAAGAACAACGCAGTATCGCCCTGCTCTCCCATATTCGCAGAGCAATGCATGCTCAGCACATTATGGTCTTTTGGCAGGATAAAATTCAGAACCGTGAAAATGCCTTTTTTGGTTTCGCCGGTATAGCCGGTTCCAGCAATCAAAACGGTCTTGTACTTAAAGGAGATGATGGCAGCATTGTGCTGACGGGTGCCGGAAACAACCGGATCCAGCTTCAGTCCTGGAGCTGATAAAATCGTCCACTCCGGTTCAAAATTCTCCAGTTCTTCCTCAGTCGGACGAATGAACATATTGTAGGCAAACAAATTGATCGCCGGATGTTCATTCACCACCCGGATTGCCATCCGGTAGCGCGGATCCGCACAGGCAAATGCATCTCTTACCCAGATCTCCGGACGCTCACTCAGATAATCCGTGATCTGCTTTTTAACTGCAAAAAAGTATTCCTCATGTATGGGCTGGTTGAACTCATTCCAGTGAACAGATCCTTCACTGATCTCATCCTGCACAATGAATTTATCTTTTGGACTACGACCTGTAAACTCCCCGGTCTCAATCACCAGTGCACCGGTATCGTTTAACATTCCCTGGTCTAATCGCAGGGTATCTTCAACTAATTCTTCGGGCTCGGATTGGTAATGCACCTGGTCGCTGAGTTTGAGTCCCATTGAAATCAGCTGATCACCAGGGAAAAAGATGGTAGGTACTGACATATGTAGCAAGCGTTTCTGCGGACAAATCTAAGAGTTGACCCTTAGTTCGCATAACAATGTGTCAGTTGTACGCATATAGTTTTGTTTAATGAAAGAGCCCCTCCATTAAATATTATCAAAAACAAAAACGTTTAAATTTTGATTTATTCAAACTAACGACTGTTAGTATTAGAGATTACCTATATTTTACAAATTCTGAACAACTCCCCATCTTTAACAGAAAAGCAGAATTTTGGACCCATAAATAAAATCAGGCTTATTTTTAGAGCCCTGAAAATTAAGTACATGAAACACCTCCCATTAGATTCCAACATCTTTATACAGAACCGCAAACGCTTTGTCAAAGCTATGGACCCCATGTCCATTGCCATCTTCAACAGCAATGATGAGCTACCAACGAATGGAGATGCCCTGTACCCCTTCAAGCAAAACTCCGACCTATACTGGCTGACCGGCATCCAGCAGGAAGATACCATGCTGCTCCTGGCGCCTTTTCATCCAGACCCTGCTATGCGCGAGGTACTGGTACTGGTTCGTCCGAATGAACTGAAAGAAAAATGGGATGGTCACCGCCTGCGCAAACAGGAGGCCACTGCTATCTCCGGCATTAAAAGCATTATCTGGCTGGATAGCCTGGATGCGGTGCTGCAACCCATGATACACCTGGCTGATACCATTTACCTGAACACCAATGAAAATGATCGCAAGGCCAACCTGGTGCCGGTTCGCGATTATCGGTATGCGGAAGAGATGAAGCGTCGCTATCCCCTGCACAACTACAAGCGTTCGGCGCGCATCATGAAAGAACTCAGGGCGATTAAAACTCCGCAGGAAATTGCAGTCATTCAACAGGCAATCGACATCACCGAAAAAACCTTCCGCCGCCTGCTCGGATTCGTGAAGCCCGGTGTGATGGAATATGAAATCGAAGCAGAGATCTACCATGAATTCCTGCGCAACCGATCTGTTGGTCCGGCTTATGGCAGCATCATTGCAAGTGGAGATCGTGCCCGCACCCTCCACTATGTAGAGAATAGCCGCGAATGCCTCGACGGTGAACTCCTGCTGATGGATTTCGGTGCTGAATATGGTGGATACAATGCAGACCTTACACGCACCATTCCTGTGAATGGTAAATTCACCAAACGTCAGAAAGAAGTGTATAATGCCTGTCTGCATTTGCACAACTATGCCAAGTCCATTCTCAAGCCCGGTATCACTGTTTTACAGTATACCGATAAAGTAGGAGAGGAAGCCACCAAACAATTCATCAAGATTGGCCTGCTGAAAAAAGAAGATGTCAAAAACGAAGACCCTGAAAACCGCGCGTACAGAAAATACCTGTACCATGGTATTTCTCATCACCTTGGTCTTGATGTGCATGATCTCGGAACCCGCACTGAACCAATTAAAGCAGGGATGGTATTTACCATTGAACCCGGCATCTATATTGAAGAAGAAAAAATGGGAATACGCATTGAAAATAATTTCTGGATCACACGCACCGGGAATAAAGACCTCATGGCCAATATCCCCATCACTGCTGATGATATCGAACGTTTGATGAAATCCAAATAAGCTAACGCCCACCGCTAACCGATAACATGAAACAAATTCCCAACCTCTTCACCCTGCTCAACCTGGTATTCGGATTCCTGGCTATTATAACCATTCTGCAAAATGGTATCATCATTGCGAATGGTCCGGGTGGTGAATACCTGCTCGATATGCCGGAGAAAATCTACCTGGCTTCTCTCTATATCGCAATTGCTGCAGTAGTGGATTTTCTCGATGGCTTTGTAGCCCGATTGCTGAAAGCCAGTTCTGAAATGGGCAAACAACTCGACTCATTGGCTGATGTAGTTAGCTTCGGTGTTGCACCCGGATTGATACTCTATCAATTCCTTCGACTGAGCCTGGCAAAAGAGGTAAACGGATTGGATGCTTCTATCTGGTGGACCCTGCCCGCTGTGCTTGTACCCTGCGCTGCAGCTTATCGCCTGGCCAGGTTCAACATCGACACCACACAATCTTACGGTTTCAAAGGTGTTCCGGTTCCCGCAGTTGGATTACTGATCGCATCCTTCCCCCTTTTATACTGGTATGATAGCAGTGCCTGGGCTGGTAACCTCCTCCTGAATAAATGGGTGCTCTATGCCATCATCTTCCTGGTGAGTTACCTGATGGTTAGCACGCTGCCCATTATGGCATTTAAATTCAAAAGTTTTGGATTCAAAGAGAACATGCCCAAATACCTGGTGATTATCGTTGCCATTCTTGCAGCGCTCTTATTGAAATGGGCTGCCATGCCGGTCGTGTTCCTCGTTTATATTATTGTATCTTTGGCCTTTAAAAACAAAACAGAATGACTTTCGCAGTTCAGGTTAAAGTAATGCCTTTGAAAGAGTTGCTGGATCCCCAGGGTAAAGCCGTTATGGGCGGATTGGGAAATCTGGGCCTCAACGCTATCCAGGATGTACGCATTGGAAAAAATATCAGTCTCCAGGTGGAAGCCAATTCTGCAGATGAAGCCCGCGCCATCGCTGAGCAGGCAGCTAAAAAATTATTGGCTAACCCTGTTATGGAGCAATTCGAGATAAGCGTGCAGTAATGCTTTATCTGGTTCCATCGCCAATCGGCAATTTGCAGGATATCACCCTACGCGCATTGGATGTGCTGAAAGAGGTTGATGTTATCCTCGCAGAAGATACCCGAAACAGCGCCCGCCTGTTGAATCATTTTCAGATTCAAAAACCGCTGACTCCCTATCACCAGCACAATGAACACAAAGTGTTGCAACACCTCGTGGATCAACTGGTGGCTGGAAAAAATATGGCTGTGCTCACGGATGCAGGTACTCCCGGCATCTCAGATCCGGCCTTCCTGCTGGTGCGCGAATGCATCCGCAACAATGTGAAGGTCGAAACCCTCCCGGGCGCCACTGCCTTTGTGCCTGCCCTTGTGAACAGTGGGCTTCCGATCAATCGCTTCTGCTTTGAAGGTTTTCTTCCCCTTAAAAAAGGAAGACAAACCCTGCTCAAAAAACTGGCCACGGAAGAGCGCACCATGGTTTTTTATGAATCTCCCATGCGGCTGGTGAAAACCCTGGAAGAACTGCAAACCTATATGGGGCCTGATCGTCAGGCTGCTGTATCCAGGGAGTTAACTAAACTCTTCGAAGAAACAAAACGTGGCAGCCTGGCAGAACTGGCACAGTATTTCGGTACCAAGCCGGTAAAAGGGGAGATTGTACTGGTAGTTGAAGGTACAACTGCCTGATTTTTAGGATTTCCTTATCATGTGGTTAAGGATATTTGTATATTATCAATGAACGTCAATATGAGATCTGTACTGTTTGGATTACTTGTTCTGACCGGAATTGCGATCACTCAGCCCTTAAATGCCCAGATCCGTAAAATTCCTGCCGTAGTTACGGATGCGTTTAAATACAAATACCGGAACGCGGAAAGTGTGGAATGGAAAGATAAACTCTCCCACTTTGTAGTATACTTCCAGCTAGGTGGCGATAAATACGAAGCCTATTTTAAAAACGATGGCACCTGGACCGGTTCCCAAAAGGAAATCACCCAGGAAGAGCTGCCGGAGGATGTAATGGAGGGACTTGATAAAAGCAAATATGCCGACTGGGATATTGTTGGCTACTTTGAGCTCATCCAGCCCGGCGATAAAACCGAGTACCGCCTGCTGGTAAGCAAATCGGATTTGAATAAACGCGACCTGACCTTCTCCAAAGAAGGCAGACTGGTGCGCGATAAACTCACTCTCTAAGATTTCCAAAGCTCCCGCTTAAGTCTTGGCATTTTTTCTGAAATTTACCGTTTCAGCTTATCAACACGCGCATATGAAAAAACATTTGTCCTGGTTACTTATCTGTTTAGTGGTAGTCAACTCCTCTCTAACGGCCCAGCATAGTCGCTGGCAACAGGAGGCCGACTACAAAATGACCATCGATATGGATGTCAAGACCAACCGCTTCACCGGCAAGCAGGTTTTGACCTACACCAACAATTCCCCTGACACCCTCAAAAAGATTTACTACCATCTATACTGGAATGCTTTTCAGCCAAACAGTATGATGGATGTGAGAAGCCAGGAGCTGGGTAAAAACAGAATTGGAAACCGCGCCGACTGGGATCCCCGGGTACGCGATCGAATTGCCAACCTGAAACCAGATGAAATTGGTTACCAGCGGGTGAAATCTCTTAAAATGAATGGTGTTGACCAGCCTTTTAAAGAGCAGGAAACCATCCTGGAAGTGACTCTCACCAAACCCATCCTGCCCAAAACCAAAGTGGTTTTGAATATGGATTTCGAAGCCCAGGTTCCCCTGCAGGTTCGTCGCGCTGGCAGAGACAACCCCAACACCGGTGTACGGTATTCCATGTCGCAGTGGTATCCCAAACTGGCAGAGTACGATTATGAAGGATGGCATCCCAACCCTTATATCGCCCGGGAATTCTATGGCGTTTGGGGTGATTTTGATGTGAAGATCAGCATCGATCGTAACTATATCCTCGGTGGTACCGGTTACCTGCAAAATGCACAGGCAATCGGATATGGATACGAGGCTCCGGGCACCAAACCTGTTGTGCCCAACACACCTAAACTCACCTGGCATTTCACTGCTCCCAATGTGCACGATTTCATGTGGGCAGCTGACCCGGAATACAAACATGTAGTTCGCCAGGTTCCGAATGGTCCAACTATTCACGTATTATATAATGACAAACCGAATGATGCAGCCAATGATGCAGCCTGGACCAAAGTGGCGGATGCTGCTGTAGCTGTACTGCCTTTCATTGAAAGCAAATTCGGAAAGTATCCTTATAAGCAATATTCGTTTATCCATGGGGGTGATGGTGGTATGGAATATCCCATGTCCACGCTCCTGGCCGGACCAAGCCTCGGTACTGCCTTCCACGAATGGATGCACAGCTGGTACCAGATGATCCTCGGCACCAATGAAAGCAAGTACGCCTGGATGGATGAAGGGTTCACCTCCTTTGGTGAAAGCCTGGTGACTGAATATTACCAGACCCTGGATAAAGACAAAGCAGCCATCACTTCTGCAGGTGTAAGCACAGGCCCCAAGCGTTCGATAGTGGATCCTGCTATGAAAGAAAGTCCACATGCCGGCTCTTATCAAAGCTATTTTGCCCTGGTGAAAAGTGGTCTCGAAGAACCCATGACTACACACTCTGATCATTTCGAAACCAATTTTGCGTACAGCATTGCATCTTATTCCAAAGGCGAAGTATTCCTGGAGCAACTGGGTTATATAGTTGGCGCAGCAGTGCGCGATCAGATCCTGCTGGATTATTATAATCAGTGGAAATTCAAACATCCCAATGTGCATGATTTCATTCGGGTGGCAGAGAAAAGATCAGGTATTGAACTCGACTGGTACCAGGAATACTGGGTGAACACCACCAAAACGATTGATTATGGCATCGACAGTTTGTTTGAGCAGGCAGGTACTACCAATATCCGCCTGAAGAGAACAGGTAAAATGCCAATGCCAATTGATGTGGTGATCACGTTCCGCGATGGCACCAAAGAATTACACTATGTACCTATGTACCTGATGTTTGGTGCCAAACCAGTGGAAGATCCTTCCATCACCCGCAAAGTGTATGATGCCTGGAAATGGACACATCCTACTTTCCAGATCAGTACCAACAGAAAACTGCAGGATATTAAATCCGTTGAAATCGATCCATCCGGACGTATGGCGGATGTGAACCCAAGAGATAATAAATTGGAATTGAACTGGTAAATACACCAAAAAAGAAAAGTCCCTTTATTAAAGCCGTTGCATTGCGACGGCTTTAATTATTGTGGACAGCATAAGGTGTTTCGAGTGGTTGAGGAGGTAAGGTAAGGCTAATGATTAACGTTATTTGAGGCATCCCTTCTCGAGCAACAAAAATAGACTAACCTAATTCCTGTCCTATACCACAAACTGGGTATTTTGACTACCTTCCGAAGAACTTATTGACTGCTTCTACCCGGTTGTTAACATGCAGTTTTTCGTAAATATGATACACGTGTTTACGCACAGTCTCCTGACTGATAAAGAGTTGCGCGGATATTTCTTTATACAGCAGGCCTTTTGCCAGCAATTCGAGGATTTCTTTCTCTCTGTTGGACAAAACACCCAGGTTTGCTTCATTACCGCCCATTAAATTCTCCTGCACCGGTCCCCGGTTCTGAAAAGCAGTAACAACTTTCCGGGCGATCTGGCTACTCATGGGAGCACCGCCTTCACTGAGTTCTCGGATGGATTCCAGCAATTTAATAGGAGAGGTCTTTTTCAGAATGTATCCATTTGCCCCGGCACTCAGGGCTTCGAAGATTTTTTCATCCTCCTCATACACTGTACACATCATGAAGAGTATATCGGGGTTGGATGGCTTTAATTGCCGCACACACTCAATGCCACTGATTCCTCCCAGGTTGATATCCATCAACACCACATTGGGTTTCAGGATGGGGATTTTCTCCATTGCAGATTCCCCACTTGCAAAACTGCCTAACAATTCATATTCGTCAGATAGCCGCACAATTTCTTCCAATGCATGCCGGATGTCATTGGTATCATCCACAATACAAACAGTAATTGCCATCGGACAAAGGTCTAGGAAATTTCGCTCCTATTCAATACTACTTTGTGGTAGTACGATTTATTTATGAACGTACAAAAGGTATTTTTCCCGGTAGTAATCGAGCGGGAAGAGCTCATAAATTTCAATTACCCGGGGCCTTAGACGGGATTCAGAGATCTCGAGTCCAAGGTCGCCTCCTTTCAGGCAAATCAGGCCGCTTGCCGGAAAATTTCCTTCAGAAGGTCGTTTATTCAGCACTGGTCTGGCCCATTGCCAAAGGTCTTTCAGGGGTGCCACCGCACGCGATACCACATAATCAAATTTACGGTCTTTTATATCCTCCACTCTTGTGTGGCGGGTTGTTACATTGGTCAGGCCAATGGCTGCTGCCACTTCCTTTACTACCGTCAGTTTTTTATTGATGCTATCGGCCAGCAGAAATTCCACTTCCGGAAAAAAGATCGCCAGCGGAATTCCCGGAAATCCACCTCCGGTGCCAATGTCCAGTACTTTGGATCCTGCCGGAAATTCAAAAGCTGCCGCAATCGCCAAAGAATGCAACACGTGATTTTCATACAGGTGATCAATGTCCTTTCTGGAGATCACATTAATCTTGCTGTTCCAGTCGCGGTATAGTTCTTCCAAGGCTGCAAATTGTTCCAGCTGCCGGGGTGTGAAATCCGCAAAGTATTCAATTATCAGGTCCAGTTTGGACGGGCTTTTTTCCATATTGCTGGTGCAAAGATGCAATAATACAGGAACATCCAGATATCCAGCAACCACCACCAGCCAAAGAGATCTTTCTCTCCCAGCTTTTGCATGGTCTTGTATTGAATGATCCCCTGCGAGATAAACCGCAACCCAAAAATACCAAGAACTATTCTCCAGTCAGCGAAGAGTAATGCTGCTATAAACAGAGGATAGTATAAAAACAAACTCAGTGAATAGGTTCCGAGTAAAAATTTGATCCTGCCTTTATAAAATTTACCGGTAGAATAATGCCGTTGCTTCTGCCGGAACCAGTCACCAAAGGATTTCTTAGCCTCCGACAACGTAAAAGCTTCAGGGTCCAGCACCACCGTGGTGTTGCCTTTATGTGCTACTTTATTGATGAACAGGTCGTCATCGCCGCCAGGCAAATGATTGATGGAAGAGAACCCTTTGTTATTAATAAACAATTCCCGCTTATAGGAAAGATTTCTGCCCACACCCATATAAGGTACCCCTGCCAGCGCGTATGACAAATACTGCAGCGCAGTATGATAAGTTTCAAACCGGATCAATTTATTCAAGAGGCCGGGCTTTTTGGTATAGGCTCCATATCCCAATACTACTTCAATGCCCGGTTCATAGGCATTCTGCATTTTATACAACCAGTGCTCGGAAGCAGGCACACAATCTGCATCTGTAAGCAACAGGATCTCATGATCTGCTTCTTTGATCCCAATAGAGAGTGGATATTTTTTTCCTGGTATGCCCTTGGCCTCATGCTCCAGGTTCACGATCTGCAATCCTTTAAATGTCTTCTTGAATTCTTCCAGCAAATAGCGCGAATCGTCCTGGCTGTTATGATTCACTACAATCAGTTCATGGCTCGATGGATATTGCTGAAACAATACCCCGGGCAGGTTGCGCGCCAGGTTGCCGGCTTCATCGCGCGCGCAGATAATTACTGATACCGGATGGGTCTGGGATTGTTCTCTTTCTTTGGGTTTGAAAAAGGCAAGGCGACTGAAAATACCCCAGTAATAAAGGAGTTGAATAAAACTTACTAGGCTGAACAGCACAAGGCTGATCAAACCCCAATCAAGATTGAGTTGCTGAAAATCCATAAACGTCCACGGTTGGTCTGGGTGATGTTGCCGGCGGCGAAATTAAGATTAATTACCTTTGCTCCCCTTATGGCAGCACTATCATTTGAACTCTGTGGAAAAGATGCGGCTTCAAAAGCCCGCGCAGGCACCATTACAACCGACCATGGCAGGATCGAAACGCCCATATTCATGCCTGTTGGTACCGTGGGCAGCGTGAAAGCAGTGAGTCAGCAACAGTTAAAAGAAGATGTCAATGCCCAGATTATCCTGGGTAATACCTATCATTTGTACCTGCGGCCCGGGTTGGAAGTGCTGGAAGCAGCAGGCGGACTGCATAAATTCATGGGCTGGGATCGCCCCATCCTGACCGATAGTGGTGGTTACCAGGTATTTTCGTTGGCTGGTAACCGTAAGCTGACAGAAGAAGGGGCCCTCTTTCAGAGTCATATTGATGGCAGCCGGCACCTGTTCACGCCTGAATCGGTGATGGATATTCAGCGTGTAATTGGGGCCGATATAATTATGGCATTTGATGAATGTCCGCCTTACCCCAGCGATTATGCTTATGCGAAAAAATCCATGGACCTGACGCATCGCTGGCTGGATAGATGTTTCAAACGCCTTGCGGAAACGCCTGATAAATATGGTCATACCCAAAACCTGTTCCCCATTGTACAGGGCAGCACCTATACAGATTTGCGTCGTGCCTCCTGTGAGTATGTGGCTTCCAAAGGTGCTGTGGGCAATGCCATCGGCGGACTATCAGTAGGAGAGCCGGAAGAAATGATGTACGAGCATGCTGCGCACTGTTGTGAGATCCTGCCTGCTGATAAACCCCGTTACCTGATGGGCGTGGGTACTCCCTGGAATATCCTGGAGAATATTTCCCTGGGCATCGATATGTTTGATTGCGTGATGCCTACCCGCAATGGCCGCAATGCCATGTTGTTTACCAGCAAGGGCGTGATCAATATTGATAATAAAAAATGGGAGAAAGACTTCAGTCCCCTCGATGATGGCATCGGTTCTCCTTTCAGTGAGTATTATACCAAAGCCTATATGCGCCACCTGGTAAAGGCGAAGGAAATCCTGGCACTGACCATTGCCAGTGTTCACAACCTCACTTTTTATCTCTGGCTCGTGAAGCAGGCAAGGGCCCATATCCTGGCCGGCGATTTCAACAGCTGGAAGAATGAAATGATCCCGGTACTCAAAACCAGGTTGTGAAAGCCTTAACCAATTTTCAACTAGATTTGAACGCTTTTATTGGCATGGCATGAAGATCCTCGACTGGTATATATTCAAAAAATTCATGGTGACCTTTTTGTTCGCCATCCTCACCATTACAGTTATTGCAGTGGTGATTGATACCAGTGAAAAGACCGATGATTTTGTGAAATCCGGATTGCCTTTCATGGGCATTGTTACCCAGTATTATTTTGGATTTGTTCCCTTTATTATCTCGATGATCTTTCCCCTGATTGTATTCATCGCGGTGATCTTCTTCACATCCAAAATGGCGGCGCGTTCTGAAACTGTGGCGATCCTGGCAACCGGAATTCCTTATAGCAGGTTCCTCCGGCCTTATTTAATCGGAGCTTTTTTATTGGCCGGTATCATGCTCTGGGCCAATGCAATGGTGATCCCAAGAGCGAATGAAATCTACAGCCGGTTTAAATTGACCTATATAGATAAGAATAGTACCTATTCTGCCGGTATAGGCGGTAGTCGCGATTTTTATTTCAGATCCGACTCAGTGACCTTCGTGGGCATGAAATATTATGATACCCTGAATAAATCCGCCAGTAACTTTTTTCTCGAGCGAATCAAGGGTAATCAGGTAATTTATAATATCCGGTCGGATTATGTTCGATGGGATACAGCCACCAAAAAATGGCGGGCGGAAAATGTTTTTGAGCGCAAGATCAATGGCCTCAAAGAAACGGTTCAGAAACATCCTTATATGGAAGTGGACCTGAACATGCGACCGGATGAATTACGTCGCGATGAATACCTCAAAGACAAACTCAATTCCTTTGAACTATATGAGTTCATCCGGCGAGAACAAATTCGGGGGACGGAAGGATTGAATACCTACAGGGTAGAGTTCTGGCGGCGACTCGCAACACCAGTTTCAGTAATCATTCTTACCCTGATGGGGGTATTTGTTGCTGCCCGTAAAACCAGGGGAGGATCCGGCCTGCAACTGGCCTTTGGAATTGTGTCTGCGGCCACTTTTGTGATCATGGATAAATTCTCGACGGTGTTTTCTACTAAGGGGAATTTTCATCCGATCCTGGCAGCCTGGCTACCCAACCTGATCTTCATGTTGGTGGCCTTCTATCTTTATAAGAAAGCTCCTAAGTAATTGTTATTTACCGCTTTTTAATCAGATTCTAACAGAACTCTGTTCAATATTTATTTGTTGTACCATCGACAATAGCTAATTTTATTGGTTAAAATCTTCTTCATGGGAAGCTATAAAGAAAAATTGAAAGAAAAGGGAGACGCGGCAGCAGCTGAGGTCAAATCCTTGCTGAAAGAACACGGAAATAAAGTAATCGGAGAAGTAAGCTTATCACAGGTTTACCAGGGTATGCGTGGTATAACCGGACTCGTTACTGAAACTTCCTTACTCGATTCACAGGAAGGTATTCGGTTCAGGGGCTATTCCATTCCTGAGTTACAGACCAAACTGCCCAAGGCAAAAGGTGGTAGTGAACCACTGCCCGAAGGATTGTTTTACCTGATGCTCTTCAATGAATTGCCAACTGACGAGGATGTAAATGAAATGACTGCCAAATGGCAGCGCCGGTCGCATGTTCCTACTCATGTATTTAATACGATTGATGCACTTCCGCTTAGCACACACCCCATGACCATGTTTGTGGTAGGTGTAATGGCCCTTCAGACAGAAAGCAATTTCGCCAAGGAATATGCGAAGGGCATGAACAAAAAAGATTACTGGGAGCATACGTTTGATGATGCGATGGACCTGATCGCCAGGCTGCCCCGCATTGCCGCGTATGTGTATCGCCGTAAGTATAAGAACAATGAACATATCCAGCCGAATGGCCTGCTCGACTGGTCAGGTAATTTTGCCCACATGCTGGGTTATGAGGATGAGGGATTCAAGGAGCTGATGCGGCTTTATATGACCATCCATGCCGACCATGAAGGAGGAAACGTATCTGCCCATACCACGCACCTGGTTGGATCTGCACTGAGTGATCCTTACCTGAGTTTTGCGGCAGGTATGAATGGACTGGCAGGTCCCTTACACGGACTGGCGAACCAGGAAGTGATCAAGTGGATCTTTGAGATGCAGGAATCCCTGGGTACTGATCGTCCGACTAAAGAGCAGATTGCTCAATACGTACAGGATACCCTGTCCTCCGGAAAAGTGGTGCCGGGTTATGGTCATGCGGTATTGCGTAAAACCGATCCTCGTTTTGAAGCACAGATGGAGTTCGGTAAAAAACACATGCCGGATGATCCTTTGTGCCAGACGGTTTGGAATATTTATGATACTGTACCACCCATTCTGCAATCCCTCGGTAAGGTGAAAAACCCCTGGCCCAATGTGGATGCGCATTCCGGCGCCCTGCTGGTACACTATGGACTGAAAGAATACGAATTCTATACAGTAATGTTTGGTGTGAGCCGGGCACTGGGCGTGATGGCCAGCCTTATCTGGGATCGCCTGTTAGGCTTCCCGCTGGAGCGTCCGAAGTCAATTACGACGGAGCTGGTGAAGAAGTGGCTGAAGGGAGAGGACCAGGTGTGGGGAGACTAGACAATTAAGAATTTTGAATTAAGAAGTAAGAATTGGGAACTCTACACTAATTCATAATTCCTAATTCTCAATTCATAATTCCAAATGGTTTGTGAAATCCGGAGCAATCCGGATTTTTTGTTTGGTAGATTGATGTTGTAACATTAGTTTTGTATTCTAATTAATTTCTATTCGTAAACAACTAAACAAACTAATATCATGGCTACCTGGAAAATTGACGCGAGTCATTCCGAAATTACCTTTAAGGTGAAACACCTGGTAATCTCCACTGTATCTGGAAAGTTCAATGAATTTGATGCTACTGTAGAAGCTGAGAAAGACGATTTCAGCGATGCACAGGTAAGCTTTTCAGCTAAAATCGACAGCATTTCAACGGGTAATGAGCAGCGCGATGGTCACCTGAAATCTGCCGATTTCTTTGATGCAGCAGGTCATCCGGAGCTGACTTTCAAATCTACCGCGCTGAAGCAAATTGCCGGATCAGACTATGAACTGACAGGAGATCTGACCATTCGCGGAACGACCAAACCTGTAACCCTGAAAGCAGAGTTTGGTGGTATTCAGAATGATTTTTATGGCAATACCGTAGCTGGTTTTGAACTGACTGGCAAGATCAACCGCCAGGATTTTGGTCTAACCTGGAGCGCCGTAACTGAAGCGGGTGGGGTAGTAGTTTCTGATGAGGTGAAACTGGCTGTAAACGTAGAGCTGATCAAGCAGAAATAAGGTTGAGGCTCCCTATATTTAAGACCGATCCGGAGTCAATTCCGGGTCGGTTTTTTATTTGCCTTCACCCTCCCAGATTTTTTTGCTGAATGTTAGCGGGCACTCTATATTTGCACTCCCGCAAAGGGAAGTTCTTATCACGAGGGGAATTAGCTCAGCTGGCTAGAGCGCTTGCATGGCATGCAAGAGGTCACCGGTTCGACTCCGGTATTCTCCACCAAAAAAAGCCCTGTTTTTGCAGGGCTTTTTTCATTTAGATCAGTTAAGGGTTTCCAATACTTTTCGATAGTCGTATTTCTTGTATTT
>VFQN01000204.1_pt1 | contig 123412 bp, 100 predicted proteins | sample 3512371 | NCBI WGS metagenome assembly VFQN01 (sample SAMN10412370, study PRJNA504923) | tailings metagenome | isolation source: Replicate 2 from Balatoc abandoned mine | place: Philippines: Itogon, Benguet | collected 2017-08-28 | reverse complement strand
CGCCCCGGCCACCACGCAGGCGCGACGAAATGCCGGATCGGCGCCGCGAGTTGCCGCGGCGGCGCAGCCAGCGGCAGCGCCGCCGCGCGTCAGATCAGCTGGCCGCCCGACACTTCCACGCGTTGCGCGTTGATCCAGCCGGTGCCTGGCGACAGCAGGGCCGCCACGGCTGCACCGATGTCGTCGGGCAGGCCCACGCGGCCCAACGCGGTCTGCGACGCGATGGCCTGATTGAGCTGCGCGTTGTCTCGCACCGCGCCGCCGCCGAAATCGGTTTCGATGGCGCCGGGCGCGATGGTGTTGACGCTGATGCGGCGTGCACCCAGTTCCTTGGCCAGATAGCGCGTGAGCACTTCGATGCCGCCCTTCATCGACGCATACGCCGCGTAGCCCGGTAACGCGAAGCGCGCCAGGCCGCTGGACACGTTGAGGATGCGTCCGCCATCGGCGATCAGCGGCAGCAGCGCCTGGGTGAGGAAGAACGGCCCTCGCAGGTGCACCGCCACCAGTTCGTCGAATTGCGCTTCGGTGGTGTCGGCGAAGGACGCATGCACGCCGCTGCCGGCGTTGTTCACCAGGTAGTCGAAATGCTGGCGCTGCCAGCGCGTGGCCAGGGCGTGGCGCACGGCGTCAGCGAACGCGGCGAAGCCGCCGGTGCGGGCGGTGTCCAGTTGCAGCGCGACGGCGCGCCGACCCATCGCCTCGATCTCGCGGACGGCGGCCAGGGCCTCGTCTTCGCGGCTGCGCCAGGTCAGGATCACGTCGGTGCCCTGGCCGGCCAGGTGCAGCGCGGCGTTGCGACCCAGGCCGCGGCTGCCTCCGGTGATGAGGGCGATGGTGGAAGGAGTAGGAGTGCTCATGGGGACCTCGTTCAGTGAAGTGCCCCAAGTCTATTGAGCGGCTAATCGCTGATAAATGCAGAAAATATGATTGATTTGTTCGTGATAATCGAACAATGAGCTTCATAGGTCAGATGCAGGTGTTCGTGCGCGTGGCTGAACTCAGCAGCTTCACACAGGCCGCAGCCGGACTGGGGCTACCCAAAGCCAGCGTGTCCACCGCCGTGCAGCAACTCGAGGAGCGCCTGGGCACGCGCCTGCTCCACCGCACCACGCGGCGCGTGCAGCTCACGCAGGACGGCCAGGTGTTCTACGAGCGCTGCAAGGATCTGCTGGCTGACGTGGACGAGGTCGAGACGCTGTTCCAGCGGCCCGGACAGGCGCCGTTGCAGGGCCGCGTGCGCATCGACATGAGCCCGCGCGTGGCCATCCGCGTGGTGCTGCCGCGCCTGCCCGCGCTGCTGGCCGAACATCCGCAGCTGGAGGTCGAGCTCTCCTGCACCGATCGCCGTGTCGACCTCGTGCGCGAAGGCTTCGACTGCGTGATGCGCGCCGGCCCGGTGGTGGACGTGGGGCTGGTGGCGCGCCCGCTGGGGCGCATGCGCATGGTCAACTGCGCCAGCCCGGCCTACCTGGCGGCGTACGGCGTGCCCCAGCGGCTCGAGGACCTCGCCTCGCACCGCCTGGTGCGCTACGCGCCCACGCTGGGCGGGCGCGCGGCCGGTTTCGAATACGTGCACCAAGGACAGGCCGGCGAATGGCCGATGGAAGGCGCAATCACCGTCAACAACGCCGACGCCTACGAAGGCGCCTGCCTGGCTGGCCTGGGCCTGGTGCAGGCGCCGCTGTCGGGGTTGCGCGAGGCGCTGGCCGACGGACGCCTGGTGCAGGTGCTGCCCGAGTGGCCCGCGCCTGCGATGCCCCTCAACCTGCTCTATGCCAACCGGCGCCACCTGGTCAAACGTGTGCGCGTGGTGATGGACTGGCTGGCCACCGTGGTGGCCGAAGACCTGGCGGGCACCGAAGAGCCCGCCTGAAGCGGAGGACGCACGGGCCGGTGCAGAAAAGACTCAGGCCGCGCGCGCGGCATCGCGCCACTGGCGTGCCTGCTCGAGCGTGCGGCCGGCTTCGCGCTCGGTCAGGCCGTACATGTCGGCGAAGGCCGCCACGCTCTGCCCGCTGGCCTCGAACGCGCGCAGCAACGCCTCGCCGCGCGCCTGGCGCGCGCTGGCATCGGCCAGGGCCTCGTCCATCAGCTGGTTGGCCTCTTCGTCGCGGCCGCGCACCAGCGCCGTGTAGGCAGCGGGTGAGAGGCCCGAGGCCTCGAAGGCCTGCGCGATGCGGCGTCGCAGCTTGGGCCGGAGATCTTCGTGCGGGGCGCGGCGCGCGCGGCGGCGGAATACTTCGAGCAGAGCGTGATGCACGTGCTCGGGCGCCATCGGCTCGTGCACGTTGCCCTGCAGGTCGTGGCGCGGCTGGCCCGAGGCCACGGCGGTGAGGTAGCGGGTGGAGCGCGTGTGCTGCGACAGCGCCTCTTTCAGCGCCTCGGCATCCAGCTCCTGCGGATGCGCGGCCACCAGGTCCTCGTAGATCCCGCGCTTGAGCGGCAGGGGCTGCTCGGCACCGAAGTGTCGCGGATAGAGCTGGGCCAGACGGTCGAGCGCGGGATTGCGCGGCGCGGGCGCGCGCGCGGTGTCGCCGGCGCGCGGAGCCACCTCGGCCTGTGACGGGGCGGTATTCGGTGATGGTGTCTTGCCGCCGCGACCCCTGCCGCCGCGGCGGTTGCCGCGCGTGCGGTCGGCGCGCTTTGCGGCATCGGTGTCTTGCGGCGTCGCGACGGTCGCGGCCTGCGGCGTGGCTGCCGGCGTGGCGGCGGGAGCTGCGGCCGGCGAGGGCGCAGCGCTGGATTCGGGCGTGGATGCGGTCATGGAGTCGTGCGGCGTGAGCCGGCCATCATGCCAAAGCCCGGGCGGCCGGGCCGTGGCGATTGCGGAGAGAGCGTCGTGCGGGCGAAGAAAGGCCAAGGGGGCCGGGGCGGCTTCACAGGTCGCGCGCGGTGTCCAGCGGCAGGCGAGCCACTTCCAGCAGCATCAGCGCGAGCTGGCGGGCGGCGGCATCGACCAGGGCCCGGCCCTTGTCGGCTGTGGCGGCGGCGGCATTGCCGGCGGCGCCCTGCGGGTTGTAGTCCTGCATGGCCCAGCCGAGCCTGGCGCTCTTGCCGTTGCCCAGGATGGGGAAGTGCGCCGCGCGGTGGCGCGAGGTGGAGGGGAAGGCGTCGGCCGCGTCCATGCGCACGTCGTGCGGGCGCAGCGCCAGCATCATCGAGGTTTCGATCTCGCCCGCGTGCACGCCGAAGCGGTGCTCGTCGGCGCTGAACAGGCCGTTCACCTCGTCGCCCAGCGGCAGGCCGTACCAGCTGCTGCTGTAGACGATGAGGCCGTGGTGCAGGCGCAGTTCGCGCGCGACGATGTCCATGGCGCTCACCTGGCCGCCGTGCGCGTTGAAGAGCACCAGCTTCTTCACACCGGCGCGCGCCACGCAGGTGCCGATCTCGGTCCACAGCGCGATGAGGGTGGCCGGCGACAGGCTCAGCGTGCCGGCGAAGGCCATGTGCTCGGGCGACAGGCCCACGGCCTGCGTGGGCAGCACCAGCACGCTGGCTTCCTGCGCGTCGGGGCCGGCCTGCCGCAACTGCGGCAGTGCGGCGGCGATCACGCCGTCCACCAGCGCGGTGTCGACCGACAGCGGCAGATGGGGCCCGTGCTGCTCGGTCGCGGCCACGGGCAGCACGGCCACGGTGGTGGCCGGGTTGAGCTGGGCGAAGTCGCGCGTGGTGAGGTCGGCCCAGTAGCGGGCGCGGGTGGGCTCGTCGGCGGGCGTCGTGGTGGTCATGAAGGGTCGATGGTAGTGGAGGGCCGCCCGGCAGGCGTCGACACTGGCTCCAACTGCGCGAAGCGCTCGGCCAGAAAGTCCACCAGCGCACGCACGCGCGCCGGTACGAAGCGGTTGCTGGGCAGCACCGCGTTGAGTACGTAGCGCTCGCCGCCCCACCCGGGCAGCAGGCGCACCAGCGCGCCCGATTCGAACTCGCGCGCCATGCCCAGTTCGCTCTTGTAGATGACGCCGTGGCCCTGCAAGGCCCACAGCTGCGCAATGCCGGAATCGTCCACCTCCCGGTCGCCGTCCACGCGCACGCGCACGGTGCTGCCGCCCTGCTCGAAAGTCCACTGCGCGTGGCGGCGGTTGCCCAGGTGGAAGGTCAGGCAGTTGTGGCGCGCGAGATCCTGCGGCACGGCGGGCGCGCCGTATCGCTGCAGGTAGGCCGGCGCGGCGCTGGCCACGCGGTGCGTGACGAACAGGCGCCGTGCCACCAGGCCCGATTCGGCCGGCTCGCCGTAGCGCAGGGCCACATCCACGGCGTCGCGCATCACGTCCTGCACACGGTCGGTCACCGACAGCGCGACACGCACGCCCGCATGCCGCGCCATGAACTCGCCGAACCAGGGCAGCAGAACGCTGCGCGTGAGGTCGGACGGCGCGGCCACGCGCACCGTGCCCATCAGCGCGCCGCTGTCGCGGCCGACCTGGGCCTCGCCTTCCTGCAGCAGCTCCAGCGCGCGCTGGGCGTAGTCCAGCAGCGTCTGGCCCTGGGGCGTGAGCCGCATGGCGCGCGTGGAGCGCTCGAACAACCGCGCGCCCAGCCGCGACTCGAGCCGCTTGAGCATGGCGCTGGCGGCGGCCGGCGTCACCCCGAGCGCGCCACCAGTACGCGCAAATCGTCCACATTTTCAAACTTCATTTGAAGAAGTTAGCAGATAGCGGCGCTTTATCAAATGGATGAAGCCGCCCAGAATGGGCGCATTCCACTGTGAAAGGATTGCGCCATGAAAGCCGTCGGCTACCGCCAGCCCCTCCCCATCGACCAGCCTGAGGCATTGCTCGACCTCGACCTGCCCGCGCCCTCGCCATTGCCGCACGACCTGCTGGTGCGCGTGAAGGCGGTGTCGGTCAACCCGGTGGACACCAAGGTGCGCCGCTCGGCGCAACCCGAAGCCGGCCAGGTACGCGTGCTGGGCTTTGATGCCGTCGGCGTGGTCGAGGCGCTGGGTACCGAGGCCAGGGGCTTCGCCGTGGGTGACCGCGTGTACTACGCGGGCTCCATCCTGCGCCCGGGCACCAATGCCGAGCTGCACGCGGTCGATGCGCGCATCGTCGGCCATGCGCCCGCCAGCCTGTCGGATGCCGAGGCCGCGGCGCTGCCGCTGACGGCCATCACGGCTTGGGAGCTGCTGTTCGACCGGCTCAAGGTGCCGCAGGGCGGCGGCGCGGGTGAGAGCCTGCTCGTCGTGGGCGGCGCGGGCGGCGTGGGCTCGATCCTGATCCAGCTGGCGCGCCAGCTCACCGGCCTGCGTGTGATCGCCACCGCCTCGCGGCCCGAATCGCGCGAGTGGTGCCTGCAACTGGGCGCGCACGATGTGATCGACCACGCCAAGCCGCTCACCGACGGCCTGCGCGCCATCGGCGTCGACGCGGTGGATCGCGTGGCCAGCCTCACGCAGACCGACGTGCACTTCGATCAGATCGTCGAGGCGCTCAAGCCCCAGGGCCAGTTCGCGCTGATCGACGACCCCAAGGTGCTGGACGCCACGAAGCTCAAGCGCAAGGCGCTGTCGCTGCACTGGGAGCTGATGTTCACGCGCCCGATCTTCGGCACGCCCGACCTGCATCTGCAGGGCGAGTTGCTGGAGGCGGTGGCGAAGCTGGTCGATGCAGGCCGCATCCGCACCACGGTGCAGGCCAGCTACGGCACCATCAACGCGGCCAACCTGACGAAGGCGCACGCGCTGATCGAAAGCGGCCAGGCGCGCGGAAAACTGGTGCTCGAAGGGTTCTGAAGGCCTTGGCCGGCGGGCAGGCCCGGCCGGCCAAGGCTACTCGATGAAGCTGGGCAGCCAGAGCGAGATCGCCGGGAACGCGCACAGGATCACCAGGCGCACGATGTCCACCGCGATGAAAGGCATCGTGCCGGCGTAGATGCGGCTCAGCGTGATGTCCCGCGCGATCGAGTTGATGACGAACACGTTGATGCCCACGGGTGGACAGATCATCCCGAAGGTGACGGCCATCACGATGATCACGCCGAACCACACCGGGTCGAACCCCAGCTGCATCATGGCCGGGAACACGATGGGCACCGTGAGCAGGATCATGGCCAGCTCGTCCATCACCGCGCCCAGGATGAAGTAGCCCACCATGATGAGCGCCAGCACGCCATAGGCGCCCACGGGCAGGTGCACCAGGAAATCCACCGCCTTCTGCGTGAACTGCGTGATGGTCAGGAAGTAGCCGAACAGGTAGGCGCCGATCACGATCATCATGATGGCCGACGAGACGCGCAGCGTGTCGATCAGCGCGGCCTTGATCTCCTTCGGGCCCAGGCGGCCGCGCAGCACGCCGATGAGCAGGGCGCCCGTGGCGCCGATGCCCGAAGCTTCCTCCACCGTGAAGACGCCGCCATAGATGCCGCCCAGCACGCCCGCGAACAGCAGCAGCGTTGCCCACAGCGAGCGCAGCGACACGAATCGCTCGCGCCAGCTGTGTACTTCGCCACGCGGCATGTACTGTGGCCGCAGCCGGCCGATGACCTGCACCACGACGAAGTAGAAGCCGATGGCCATCAGGCCCGGAATCACGCCGGCCGCGAACAGCTTGGTGATGTCGGTCTCGGTCATGATCCCGTAGAGCACGAAGATCACCGAAGGCGGCAGCATGATGCCCAGCGTGCCGCCAGCGGCGATGAGGCCGGCCGACAGGCCCGGGTGGTAGCCGGCTTTGCGCATCTCGGGCAGCGCCACCTGGCTCATGGTGGCCGCCGTGGCCACCGACGAGCCGTTGATGGCGGCGAAGCCGCCGCAGGCCGCCACCGACGCCATCGCCAGTCCGCCGCGCAGGTGGCCCAGCCACGCGCGGCCGGCGTTGAACAGCTCGGTGCTCATGCCCGAGCGCGATGCGAACGCGCCCATCAGGATGAACATCGGGATGACGGACAGGTTGTAGTCGGTGACCACCGACAGCGGCACGTTGGCCAGCAGGTTGAGCCCGGGCTTGACGCCCGAGAGCACGGCGAAGCCGCCCGCGCCCGCGATGCCCATGGCGATGCCGATGGGCACGCGCAGCGCCATCAGGGCGAACATGGCGACGAAGCCCAGCAGGGCGACCAGGTCACGATCCATGGCTGCCTCCGGCGAGCTCGGCTTCGGTGGGGGTGGCGCCCTCGATGCGGGCCGGCGCGAGGCTGGCCTCGTCGCCGCGCCACAGGAACACCAGCCGCGCCAGCGCCAGCAGCACGGCCACGCTCATGCCCACGGCGGCCACGCCGTAGAACCACACCATGGGCAGGCGCAGGTCGCTTGTGCCCTGGGTGCCGGTGCTGCCCACCTTCACCCACACCATCCATGCGAGCGGCGCGAGGAAGGCCAGCACGATGAGCGTGGCCAGAAGGTCGAGCCAGCGGCGGCCTCCCGGCTTGAGGTGTTCCCACACGATGTCGACGCAGATGTGGCTGCCGTAGTAGGTGGCCAGCGCCACGCCCCAGAACAGCGCGATGCCCTGCAACAGGCGCGAGCCGTCGTACCAGTCGGGAATCGAAAGGCTGAACAGGTCGCGCAGCAGCACGTTGCCGGCGGCCAGCAGCGCGATCGCCAGAAGAAAGAAGGCGGCCACCGTTTCGATAGCCGAGAGCAGGCGTTTCATGTGAGGGAAAGAGAGAAAGTACTCAGGAGTCGACGCCTGTCAGCAGCGCAGGTCGTGCCTGCGTTATCGAGGCCAGAGATACCGCGGAACCGGCTTCGCCGGGCCGCTGGTATTGCCCCCTCGCAGGGGGTTGGTGGAGACACGAAGTGCGAAGCCTGGGGGGGATCTCAGTTGCTTCCGCCGCGGGTCTGGAGTTCCTTGCGCAGCGCGTCCAGTGCCTGCTGGCCGTTCACACCCACCTTGCCGGCGGCGGCCACCCAGTCGGTGTAGAGCGGCTGCGCGGCCTTCTTCCAGGCGTCCAGCTGTGCGGGCGTGACCTTCACGATGGTGTGGCCGGCGGTCTTCTCCAGCTTGCCCTGGCCCGAGTCTTCCTCGTCGCCCCAGGCGGCGCCCACCTTGCCGGCCCACTCGTTGTTGCAGTGGTCGTCGATCACCTTCTTCTGGTCGGCGGCGAGCTTGTCGTACCAGCCCTTGTTCATCACCCAGACGAAGTCCGAGGCGTACAGGCGCATGTCGGTGTGGAACTTGGTGGCTTTGTCGATGCCGAAGGTGATGATCGAGCCCCAGGGGAAGGCCAGCGCGTCGGCCACGCCCTTGTCGAGCGCGTCGCGCGCCTCGGGCGCCGACACCTGCACGTTGGTGCCGCCCAGCAGGCTCATGAAGGCCGCGTTGGTGCCGTTGGACGATCGGATCTTCATGCCCTTGATCTGCGAGGGCTCGGTGATCGCCTTCTTGGAATGGAAGGTGCCCACGTGCAGGTGCGCGAAGCAGAACTTCACGTCCTTCATCTCGGTGCCGGCGTATTGGCGGTACCACGCGTCGAGCGCTGCCGAGCCGGGGCCGGGCTTGCCCACCAGGAACGGCAGCTCGCCCACGGCGATCAGCGGGAAGCGGCCGGCCTGGTAGCCCGGGTTCACCCAGGTCATGTCGGCGATGCCGTCGCGCGCCATGTCGTAGTGGTCGGCGGCCTTGCCCAGTTGCTGCGCGGGGAAGAAGGCGACCTTGATCGTGCCCTTGGAAGCCGCTTCCACCGACTTGGCCCAGGGCTCGAAGCCCAGCTTGGCCAGCGGGTGCGTGGCCGGCAGCCAGTGCGCGAACTTGAGTTCGGCCGGCTTGGCCTGCGCGAGGGCGCCGCCGGCGGCGAGGGCGATCGCGCCCAGGGTGGCGGCGCGCAGCAGGAAGGTGGGGCGGGATGTCATGAGCGGTGTCTCCTATCGTTATGGAACTGAATCAATTTCGCCCCGCATGATGGCGTGATGGGCGCCGTGCGCGCGAGAGTGTTTTCCCGCGCCGACGACACGTGCTCCACCGTGGGACGGCCTGTTCCGGTGCCCGAATGTAGGCGAGCCCCCGTGCCGCTGACCAATGGACAATGCGGATGCCCGACATTCACGGCATGGATAATCAGGGTCAACCCTGATGCGTCTGGGCAATGGGCCAGCGATGAACTTCCGCCAACTCGACCTCAACCTGCTGCGCGTGCTCGCGGCCATCCACCGCACCGGTTCGGTGACTGCCGCCGGCCGCGCGCTGGCGCTGTCGCAGCCGGCCACCAGCAATGCGCTGGCGCGGCTGCGCGACTATTTCCAGGACGACCTGTTCGTGCGCTCGCCCGGCGGGCTCAAGCCCACGCGGCTGTGCGAGCGCGTGGCACCCGAGGTGCTGGCGCAGCTGCGCCAGCTCGAGGCGGTGGTCACGGGGCGCGACGAGTTTTCCCCCGCCACCTCGGAGCAGCACTGGCGCCTGTCGCTGTCCGACCTGGGCGAGATGATGTTCCTGCCGCCGCTGGCCCGCGAGCTGCGCACGCGCGCGCCCGGCACTCGGCTGTCGAACGTGTCGGTGGCGGCGTCGGAGGTGCCGGCCGCGCTGGAGGCGCGCGAGATCGACTTCGCCATCGGCATCCTGCAGCCGCGCCACCGCTCGGTGCGCGCCGAGCTGCTGTTCCGCGAGAACTATGTGGCCATGACCTCGGCCAGCTGGCGCCCGCCCGGCGCGCGCGAGTCGCAGGGCGCGGCCCGCCGCACGCGCCTGACGGTGGCGCAACTGGCGGCCGCGCCGCTCGTGGTGGCCGCACCTACGGCCACTTTCCATCAGAGCGTGGACGACATGCTGGCGCGGCTCAAGCTGTCCGACCGCATCGCGCTGCGCGCCCGCCATTTCGGCGCGCTGCCGGAGCTGGCGCTCACCACCGACCTGCTGGCCATCGTGCCTGAGATGTATGCCGCCAATCTGCGCGAGCGCCACGGCCTGCGCGTGTGGGACCTGCCCGCACGCGTGCTGCCGGCCTACGAGGTGCGGCTGGTGTGGCATGCCAGCACGGCACAGGACGCGGCCCAGCAGTGGGTTTGCCAGCTGGTGCAGGAGCTGTTCCGCGTGCCACCGGCGCCGGTCTGACGGCGCGTGAAGGCGCGCGGGTGGGCGCAATGTCCCCGTGCCAGCGCGCGGCGGGCGGGCAAGGCATGATTCGGGTTGACCCGCAGGCGGCCGACCGGCCCCATCGGGCTTCCCCGGCCTTCCGGCCCCGTCTTCTTCCCCGCATGTCCACCTCCCTGCTCACCCTGCTGCTGGCCCTGATCACCATGGTCGGCCCGCTGGGCATCGATACCTACCTGCCGTCGTTCCACGCCATCGGCGCTGACTTCGGCGTCTCGCAACTGGTGGTGCAGCAGACGCTGTCGCTCTACGTGGGCGGCATGGCCGTGATGATGCTGTTCTATGGCACGCTGGCCGATTCGTTCGGGCGCCGGCGCGTGATGCTGGTGTCGCTGGTGGCCTTCGTGCTCACCTCGCTGGCGGCGGTGTTCGCGGCCAGCGCGGGTCAACTCGTGCTGGTGCGTGCGCTGCAGGGGCTGGCGGGCGGGGCGGGAATGGTGATCGCGCGGGCCATGGTGACCGACCGCTACCAGGGCGGCGAAGCCCAGCGCATGCTGGCGCTCATCCTCATGGTGTTCGGCGTGGCGCCCGCCATCGCGCCGGTGATCGGCGGCTGGCTGCAGGCCACGTGGGGCTGGCGGTCGGTGTTCGTGTTCCTCACGGTGTTCGGCGCGCTGTTGCTGGCCGCCAGCTGGCGCGTTCTGCCCGAGACGCTGCCGGTGGCCGCCCGCCAGCCGTTCCGCCTGGGCGTGATCGTGCGCAATTACGTGGCCGTGCTCTCACGCGGTCGCTTCATGCTGATGTCCCTGGCCTTCGGCCTCGTGTTCTGCGGGCTGCCCCTCTACGTGGGCTCGGCTGCGGCGTACGTGATGGGCATCCTGGGGCAGCCCGAGACCGCGTTCGGCTGGCTGTTCCTGCCCCTGGTCGGGGGGCTGGTCAGTGGCTCGGCGCTGGCCAGCCGGCTGGCGCGGCGCTTGCCGCCGGCGCGCATGATCCGGCTGGGCTTCGCCGTGATGGTCGCGGCCGTGGGATGGAGCGTTGCTTACACCTTCTTCTTCAAGGCGGCCGTGCCGTGGGCCGTGCTGCCGTTCGGCCTCTACACCTTCGGGCTGTCGCTGGCCTCGCCGGGCATGACGGTGATGGCAATGGATGAATTCCCCGAGCTGCGCGGTCTGGCCGCATCGATGCAGAGCTTCGTGCAGATGCTGGCGTTCTCGCTCATCACCGGCCTGGTGGCGCCGCTGCTGTTCGGCAGCGCCCTGTGGCTGGCGCTGGGTCATGTGGCCGGCGTGCTGCTGGGCATGGCGGTGTGGTGGATGGGCACGCGCGGGCGCGGCGCCGGCGGGGCACCTAAGATCGCGGACTGAACTGCCGGCGCCAACCGACACATGGCGCCGGGCCGCGCCTGAACGGCGGGCCCCGGCAGGAACTTAACCCCCGCGCACCGGCTCCGACCTCTCGCCATGACCGCACGCCGTCTTTTCCTCGTCCTGGGTGCCTTGCTGCTGGCGCTGGGCACTCTGCGGCCCGCGCTGGCGGCCAACGCCACGGTGGTCACCAGCGAGCGCGTGCGCGCCGAACTGATGGCGCATGCGCCGCAGGGCGTGGAGCCCGGACAGCCGGTATGGGTGGGCCTGTCGCTCACGCACCAGCCCGAGTGGCACACCTACTGGAAGAACTCCGGCGATTCGGGCCTGCCCACGTCGATGGAATGGACGCTGCCGCCCGGCGTGATGGCCGGCGACATCGCCTGGCCCGTGCCGCGCAAGATCCCGATCGGCACGCTGGCCAACTACGGCTACGAAGACCGCGTGCTGCTGGCCGTGCCGCTGATCGTCACGCCCGACTTCAGGCCCTCCGTCATCCGCCCCGAGCTGGAAGTGAAGTTGCGCGCGTCGTGGCTCGTGTGCCGCAAGGAGTGCATTCCGGAAGACGGCGAGTTCACGCTGCGGCTGCCCACGCACCTGTCCACCGCCATCAACGGCGCCGAATTCGAGGCCGCGCTCGCATCGCAGCCCCAGGCGCTGCCGGCGGGAAGCACGGTCACGGTGGACGGGCAGATGCTCAAGGTGACGGCGGCCGGCCTGCCGGCCCGCCTGCAGGGCCGCGAACTCGAATTCTTTCCCGAAGTGCCCGAAGTCATCGAGACCGCCGGCAGCTGGCGCCAGGCCTGGCAGGGCGCCACCTGGACGGCCGAGGTGCCGCTGTCGCCGATGCGCAGCCAGAGCCCGCAGCAATTGCCGTTCGTGGTGGCGCTGAAAGACGCGCATGACCGCGTGGGCTGGCGCGCCGATGCGGCCGTGGCCGGCAATTGGCCACCGGCCGCGGCGCCAGCCGCGATCCCCACGGCCCTGGCCGACGCCCTGGCGCGCAACGCGGCGCAAGGCGGTGCCGGCGCGCCGCCGGCCGCACCGCCCGCCTTGTCGCTGTGGGCGGCGTTGTTGGGGGCGCTGCTGGGCGGCCTCATCCTCAATCTCATGCCCTGCGTGTTCCCGGTGCTGGCGTTGAAAGTGGCGGGTTTCGCCCACCACGCCAACGATGCGCCTGCGCGCCGTGCGGGAGGCCTGGCCTATGCGGCAGGTGTGGTGCTGTCGTTCATCGTGCTGGGCGCACTGGTGCTGGCGCTGCGCGCCACCGGCGAGCAACTGGGCTGGGGCTTCCAGCTGCAGTCGCCTGCTGTGGTGGCGGCGCTGGCGGCTCTGTTCACGGTGATCGGCCTGAACTTCGCCGGGGTGTTCGAGTTCGGCAGCCTGTTGCCGTCACGGCTCGCCACGCTGCGCGCGCAGCGGCCCACGGTGGATTCCTTCCTCACCGGTGTGCTGGCGGTGGCCGTGGCATCGCCGTGCACGGCGCCCTTCATGGGCGCATCCATCGGCCTGGCGATCGGCCTGCCGGCGCCCGTGGCGCTGGCCATCTTCGCGGCCGTGGGCGTCGGCATGGCCCTGCCGTACCTGGCCGCCTGCTGGGTGCCCGCCGTGGCGCGCGCGCTGCCGCGTCCGGGGCCGTGGATGGATATCTTCCGCCGGCTCATGACTTTCCCCATGTTCGCCACGGTGGCCTGGCTGGTGTGGGTGCTGGGCCAGCAAAGCGGCATCGACGGCGCGGGTGCGCTGCTGGCCCTGCTGGTGGCGCTGGCTGCTCTGGTCTGGGCGTTGACACTGCGCGGACGCGCGCGCCTGATCGTCGGTTCGGCGATGGCGCTGGGCGCCGTGGCACTCCTCGTCTCGCTGGGCCCGGCCGTCACGCGGCTGGCTGATCCGGTGGCGACGGCCGCCAGCGGTGAACGGTGGCAAGCATGGGCGCCGGGCAAGGTGGATCAACTGCTAGCCGCAGGCCAGCCCGTGTTCGTCGACTTCACCGCCGCATGGTGCGTGACGTGCCAGTACAACAAAAAGACCACGCTCTCCAGCGACACCGTGCTCGCCGATTTCGATCGACGCAACGTCGCCCTGCTGCGCGCCGACTGGACGCGGCGCGATCCCGCGATCACTGCTGCACTGGCCGCGCTCGGACGCAGTGGCGTTCCGGTGTACGTGCTGCATGCGCCGGGACGCGCGCCGCAGGTGATGACCGAAGTCCTGGGCGCGGGCGAGTTGCGCGCCGCGCTCGACGCGCTCTGACGAGCGGGCCGCTCACGCGCGCCCGCCCGCCGCGCGTCACTGCGCGGGCACCGAGCCCGGCGTGCCCGCCGGGACTTCATAGACCTGAATGGTTTCCCGGATCACGCCGCCGCCTTCCACGCTGCCGCGCGTGATGGTTGCGCCTTCAGACGGCGCCGTACCCAGCGCACGCGCGCGGCACGCACTCAATTCTTCGCCCGTGAATACTTCGCAACGCGCGACCGCATTGCCGGTGCGTGTGGACGTTGCCACGCTGGCCTGATCGAGGCGCCCGCGACGGGCCTCGTCGAGCGCGGCCCCGGCTTCCTGCAGGCACGTGGCACGGTCCTGCTGCGACTGGCCAGACTGGCAGGCAGCGGCCTCCTGACGGTAACGCTCCTGCGCACTGCTGGTGGCTGCGCCGTCGGCGGCGAGAGCGCCACCGATCGAAAGCCCCACCAGCACCACACCTTGCATGGCACGCGCGATGAATGAACGCTTCATGATCGACTCCTGCTGTACGTTGAAGGACACGTCGCAGCACCGATGGCCCACAGCGCCATCGCCTGTGCAGCGCGAGTGGAATCAGGTTAGGCAACCCTCCGAAGCATGGCTGCGAGCCAAGCGCCGACCTGTGTGTAGGACGGGCTAGTACTAACCCCATGAGGTAGTCCTACGACTGGCGACACGGCGACACGCTTCCTAGAATTTTTCGAAACGGACACGCGGCGCATTCCTTGCGCGCCGTGCCCTGGAAGGAGACAGGAAAGCATGCGCAACGCCAGCATCGTGGGCTGGGGTCACACGCCGTTCGGACGCCTGGACGGCGACGACCTCGAAAGCCTCATCCTCGCCGCCGCGCGCGAGGCCATCGCCTCGGCTGCGATCGCGCCGGCCGATATCGACGCCGTGTTCGTCGGACACTTCAACGCGGGCATGGTGCCCGACGGCTTCGTGGCCAGCCTGCCGATGTCGCTCGACCCCGCGCTGCGCTTCAAGCCCGCCGCGCGTCTGGAGAACGCCTGCGCCTCGGGCTCGGCCGCGATTCATGCGGGGCTGACGGCCATCGAATCCGGGCGCGCACGCGCCGTGCTGGTCGTGGGCGCCGAAAAGATGACGGCCGTGAGCGGCGCCGAGGTCACGCGTGCGCTGGCCGGTGCGAGCTACTGGCGCGAAGAGGGCGCCGAGGGCCTCAACTTCCCGCGCATCTTCGCGCTGTTCGCGCAGCAGTACTTCGCGCGCTACGGCAACCACGCCGACACGCTCGCGCGCATCGCGGTCAAGAACCACGCCAACGGCGCGCGCAACCCGCTGGCGCACATGCGCCGCGCGCTCGACTTCGAGTTCTGCAGCACGGTGTCCGAGCGCAACCCGCTGATCGCCGACCCGCTGCGCAAGACCGACTGCAGCACCGTGGCCGACGGTGCCGCCGCGCTGGTGCTGGTGCGCAACGACATGCTCGCGCACTTCCCGCGCGCCATCGCCTTCCGTGCGGCCAGCCACGTCAACGACCTCCTGCCGATGTCGCAGCGCGATCCGCTGGCCTTCGAAGGGCCGCGCCGTGCCTGGGCCGATGCCTATGCCGAGGCCGGCGTGCGCGTGGACGATCTGTCGTTCGCCGAGGTGCACGACTGCTTCACCATCGCCGAGCTGCTGTCGTATGAGGCGATGGGCCTGGCCGCGCCGGGCCAGGGCCATCGCGTGGTGGACGACGGCACGGTGTCGCCTGGCGGGCGGGTGCCGGTCAACCCCTCGGGCGGCCTCAAGGCCAAGGGCCATCCGGTCGGCGCCACCGGCGTGTCGATGCACGTGATGAGCGCGATGCAGCTCACCGGCACCGCGGGCGAGCTCCAGGTGCCGGGCGCGAAACTGGCGGGTGTGTTCAACATGGGCGGGTCGGCCGTGGCGAACTACGTGAGCATCCTTGAGCGGACCCGTTGAAGGCAGAGTGCCCCGATGAACATCGCCCACCTGCTCGCCCGCTCGGCCCGCGTCATGCCCCACGACCCGGCCGTGCTGCTGGGCACGCGCGTGCTGCACGACTACGCGGGCCTGGCGCGCCGCGCCGCATCGCTCGCCCGCGCCCTGCGCGAGCGGCTGGGCCTGCAGGCCGGCGAGCGCGTGGGCGTGCTGATGCGCAACGGCCCGCAATACCTCGACGTGCTGTGGGGCGCCTGGTTCGCCGGCCTGGTGGCCGTGCCGATCAACTACAAGCTGCATGCGCGCGAGGCCGAATACATCCTGGCCGACAGCGGCGCGCGCGTGCTGTTCGCCGATGCCGACCTGGCGTCCGACCTGCAGGCCGGTGGCGCGGCGCTGCCGCGGCTGGCGCACGTGATCGACGTCGCCTCGCGCGAGTTCGAGGCGCTGATGTCGGCCACGCCCATGGCCCCCGCGTGGCGCGATCCCTCCGACGTGGCCTGGCTGTTCTACACCTCGGGCACCACCGGCCGGCCCAAGGGCGTGATGCAGACGCAGCGCAACCTGATGTCGATGACGCTGTGCTACTTCGCCGACGTCGATCCGATCTCACCCCGGGACGCCAGCCTGTATGCCGCGCCCATGTCGCACGGCGCGGGGCTCTACAACATTCCGCACGTGCTGGCCGGTGCGCGCCACGTGGTGCCCGAATCGCGCGGCTTCGATCCCGACGAGATCCTGATGCTGGCGCGCGAGCTGCGCGAGGTGTCCCTGTTCGCCGCGCCCACCATGGTCAAGCGGCTGATCGAACGCGCGGCGGCCACGGGCGCCGACGGCGATGGCATCAAGACCGTGGTGTACGGCGGCGGCCCCATGTACGCCGCCGACATCCAGGAAGCCATGGCAGTGATGGGCCCGCGCTTCGTGCAGATCTACGGCCAGGGCGAGTGCCCCATGGCCATCACCGCGCTCTCGCGCGCACTGCTGGCCGACCGCGCCCATCCGCGCCATGCCGAGCGCATGGCCTCGGTGGGCGTGGCACAGAGCAACGTCGAGATCCGCATCGCCGCGCCCGACGGCTCGCCGCTGTCGGTGGGCCAGACGGGCGAGATCCTCGTACGCGGCGATTCGGTCATGCCCGGCTACTGGGGCAACCCCGAGGCCAGCGGCCAGGCGCTGCAGCAGGGCTGGCTGTTCACCGGCGACGTGGGCGAGCTCGATGCCGACGGATTCCTCTATCTGAAGGACCGCTCCAAGGACATGATCATCAGCGGCGGCTCCAACATCTACCCGCGCGAGATCGAGGAAGTGCTGCTGCGCCACCCTGCCGTGCGCGAGGTGGCCGTCATCGGCCGACCGCATGGCGAGTGGGGCGAGGAGGTGCTGGCCTTCGTGGTGCCGCGCCCGGGCGAGCGCATCCGCACGGACGAGCTCGACGCCCTGTGCCTGGCCCACATCGCGCGCTTCAAGCGTCCGCGCCACTACCGTGTGGTGGACGAGCTGCCCAAGAACAACTACGGCAAGGTGCTCAAGACCGCGCTGCGCGAGCATGACGCCGCCACGCCGCCGGCCTGAACGCCTGTCCCTTCCTCACCCCGACAACGAACAAGACGGAGACAACGCATCATGAAACTGGTCACCTTCGATCTCGCCAACGGACAGCGCCACATCGGCGCGCTGCTGCCCGGCGAGCAGACCCTGGTCGACTTCACGGCGGCCTCGGCCTCGCCCGCGTTCCGCGACATGCTCGCGCTGATCGACGCCGGTCCGGCCGCGCTCGATGAAGCGCGCGCGTTGCTGGCCCGGGCCGCATCGCCGCTGAAGCTGGCCGACGTGAAGCTGTGCGCGCCGCTGCCCGAACCGCGCCAGATGCGCGACTTCCTGTGCTTCGAGAAGCACTTCCGCCAGGCGCGCGCCAACAGCCACCTGTTCGGCATCCCGGGCGAGCGCGATCCGGCCAAGGTCGAGATCCCGCCCGTCTGGTACGAGGAGCCCATCTACTACAAGTGCAACCGCTTCTCGGTGGTGGGCACGGGCACCGACATCGTCAACCCGCGCTACTGCAACATGCTCGACTACGAGCTGGAGTTCGCCGCCATCACCGGCCGCGGCGGCAAGAACATCGCCAGGGACAAGGCGCGCGAGCACATCTTCGGCTACCTGATCTTCAACGACGTGAGCGCGCGCGACCAGCAGCGCCGCGAGATGGGCGGCACCCTGGGGCCCACCAAGGGCAAGGACTTCGACACCGGCAACGTGCTCGGCCCCTGGCTGGTGACGGCCGACGAAGTGCCCGACCCGTACAACCTGACCATGACCGCGCGCGTGAACGGCGAGGAATGGTCGCGCGGCAACAGCGGCGAGATGCACCACCGCTTCGAGGACATCCTCGTGCATGCATCGAAGGACGAGACGCTGCACGCGGGCGAGTTCTTCGGCTCGGGCACCGTCGGCGGCGGCTGCGGGCTCGAGCTCGGCAAGTTCCTCAAACACGGCGATGTCGTCGAGCTCGAAGTGACCGGGCTCGGCGTACTGAAGAACCGTGTGGTTTTCCAGCAGTGACATCAACCACCCCAAGGAGACACGCATGCTGAACTTCACGACTCCCCGCGCCTCGATGCGCACTTTCCTGCGCACTGCCGCGGCGGCGCTGCTGCTCGCGGGCGCGGCGGCCCCCGCGCTGGCGCAGAAGATCGTCTACGGCTTCTCGGCCTCCACTGCCTTCGCCAACGCCTTCGTGGCGGCCAACGAGGGTCTCTTCAAGAAGCACGGGCTCGACGTCGAGATGAAGCTGGTGCCCAATTCGGCCACCACGCCGGCCGCGCTCATGGCCGGCAGCCTGCAGATCGCCACCCCCACGGCGCCCAACACCATGCAGGCCGTGGACCAGGGGCTCGACCTCGTGGTGCTGGCCGGCGGTGGCTACTACACCCGGGGCATGGACGACGTGGCCATCGTGGTGCGGCCCGACAGCCCCATCAAGACCGCCAAGGACTTCGAGGGCAAGCGCGTTTCCACGCCGGGCCTCAATGCCTTCCTGCATGTGCTGTTCCGCAAGTGGATGATGGAGAACGGCGGCGACTACAAGAAGGTGACGTTCACCGAGAACGCCTTCGCGCAGTCGCTCGACGTACTGCGCGCCGGCCAGGTGGACGGCGTGCTGGCGGTGCAGCCGTTCCTCTCGCGCGCGCTGGAAACCAACACCGGCCGTGTCGTCGCGTACTACATCTCCGCGCTGGAGGGTGAAACGCAGTCGGGCTGGCACGTCGCCAACCGCAAGTGGGCCGATGCCAACCCGCAGCAGGTCAAGGCGTTCAGGGCCGCGATCGAGGAAGCCTCGGCGCTGGCCGCGAAGGATCCGTCGGTGGTGCGCAAGGCGAACCTGGTCTACATCCCGTTCCCGGCCGACGTGCAGGCCAAGTTCCCCGATCCGAAGTTCAAGGCCGTCATCACGCCCGACGTGGTGGACAAGTGGAACAAGATCATGATGGAGCAGGACATGCTCAAGAAGCCGGTCGATCCGGCGCGCCTGATCTACAAGTGACCGACTGCAGGAAGGCACGCGCATGAGCCAGACGCAAGGCAGCCCCCTGATGGCCGTCACCGGCCTCGACTTCACGGTGGGCTCGCTCAACATCCTGAGCGACATCACGCTGGAGGTGCGCGAACGCGAGTTCGTGTGCATCGTCGGCGCTTCGGGCTGCGGCAAGACCACGCTGCTGCGGCTCATGGCGGGCTTGCTCAATCCCACGCGCGGTGCGGTGCGCTACCGGGGACGCGAAGTCACCGGGCCCGATCCCGAACTGGCCGTCGTGTTCCAGGACTACGGCCGCGCGCTGCTGCCCTGGCGCACCGTGGGCGGCAACGTCGAACTGGCGCTGGAAGCGCGCCGCGTTCCGCGCGCGCAGTGGGCCGCCATCGTGCGCGACATGCTCGGCCGCGTGGGCCTGGCCGAGCGCGCCGACGCCTATCCCGTGCAACTCTCGGGCGGCATGCAACAGCGGCTGCAGATCGCGCGCTGCATGGCGCAGGCGCCGCAGGTGCTGCTGATGGACGAGCCCTTCGGCGCGCTCGACGCCATGACTCGCCAGACGCTGCAGGACGAGGTGGCGGGCCTGTGCGCCGATGCGGGGGTCACGGTGGTCTTCATCACGCACGACCTGGAAGAAGCCATCTACCTGGGCGACCGCGTGATCTCGATGGACAAGCATCCGGGTCGGCTGTCGGAGACGCTCGACATCGACCTGGAGCGCCCGCGCAACCAGCTCACCACGCGCGAGACGCCGCGCTTCCTCGAGTACAGGCACAAGCTGTTCAACCTTCTGCCGCCGGGCCATTGAGATGACGACCTCCGCCGTTCCCTCGTACAGCCTCGGCGGCCGCGTCGCGCGCGGCGTGCTGTTCCCGCTGGCCGTGCTCGTGTTCTGGGAGTTCGCCGCGCGCAGCGGCCTGCTCAAGGCCGAGAGCCTGTCGTATCCCACGGCCATCTTCCGTGCTGCAGTGGGCGTGGTGATCGACGGCACGCTGTTCAAGGCTGCGGCGCAGACCTTCGGCGGCGCGCTGGGCGGGCTGGCCGTGGGCGCCACGGCGGGCATCCTGGTGGGGGTGGCCTTCGGGCTGTCGCGCACGCTGTCGCAGCTGATGCGCGTGTCCACCGAATCGCTGAGGCCCATCCCGTCGGTGGCACTGATCCCGCTGGCGCTGCTCATCCACGGCTACGGCTTCCAGATGGAAAGCTCCATCGTCGCCTTCTCGTGCTTCTGGCCGCTGCTCATCATCACCGAGAGCGCCGTGCGCGGCATCGAGCCGCGCCTGATCGAGGTGGCACGCGTGCTGGGTTTCGGCGCCGTGCAGCGTGTCACCAAGATCGTGCTGCCCGCCGCGCTGCCGCGCATCTTCGTGGGCCTTCGCCTGGCGGCCGCCGTGTCGCTGGTGGTGGCCGTCACGGTGGAGATCACCGCCAACCCGCAGGGCCTGGGCTACGCGCTCGTGGTGGCGCAGGAGAGCATGCGGCCCGACCGCGTGTTCGCCTTCATCGGCTGGATCGGCCTGATCGGCTGGGCCTTCAACGCCGCGCTGCTGCGTGCGCAGACGCGCTGGTTCGGCCGCATGGGCAACTGGGCGGAGACGTCTTCATGAAACGGAAACGCCCACTCGGCATTGCTGGCGGAGACGTCTTCATGAAACGGAAACGTCCACTCGGCATTGCTGGCGGAGACGTCTGCATGAAACGGAAACGCCCATTTCAATTTCTGGCGGAGACATCGTCATGAAGCGCCGGCCCGGATTCCTCATGTGGCTCGCCAGCCTGGGCGTGCTCGCCCTGCTGATCGGCCTGTGGCAGCTGGCCGCGCAGCGCGAACTGGTCTCGCCCGTGTTCTTCCCGGCGCCCGCGCGCAGCTTCGAATCGCTGTGGGACCAGATGGGCAGCGCCGACTTCTGGCATGCCTTCCGCGAGACCGTGTGGCGCATGGCGCTGGGCTTCGTCACCGCATCGATCGCGGGTGTGGCGCTGGGTGCGCTCATCGGCCTGTCGCCGCGCGTGCGGGCCTATGTCGAGCCGACGCTGGAGCTGATCCGCCCGCTGCCGGCCTCGGCCATGATCCCCGTGTTCGTGCTGCTGCTGGGACTGAACGACCGCATGATCGTGAGCGCCATTGCGTTCTCGTCGCTGTGGCCCGTGCTGCTCAACACCGTGCACGGCTTCAAGACCGTGGAGCCGCGCCTGATGGAGGTGGCGCGCATCCTGCACCTCTCGCGCCTGGAGACCGTCTGGAAGATCGCCCTGCCCAACGCGATGCCCGACATCTTCGCGGGCCTGCGGCTGGCGCTCACCGTGTCGCTGATCCTGGCCGTGGTGGCCGAGATGCTGGCCGGCGTGGCGGGCCTGGGCCAGAACATCACGCTGGCCGCGCGCTCGTTCCAGAGCGCCAGCCTGTATGCCGGGATCATCGTGCTGGGCGCCATCGGCTACCTCACCAACATCCTGCTCGAACGCGCCGAACGACACCTTCTCAGGTGGCGTGGCACGGCCGACTGATTCCACCTTTCCCATCCAACACGACGGAGACACCCATGAGCAAGTGGCAATACACCAAGGGACTGCACGACATTGGCAACGGCAACTACGCGTGGCTGCTGCCCGACGGCACCTGGGGCTGGAGCAATGCCGGCCTGGTCGTCGACAGCGGTGAATCGCTGCTGGTGGACACGCTGTTCGACCTGAAACTCACGCGCGAGATGCTGCACGCCATGCGCAACGCCGTCCCCGAGACGAAAGAGATCGGCCAGGTGGTCAACACCCACGCCAACGGCGACCACTACTTCGGCAACCAGCTGGTGGCCGATTCGGAGATCATCGTCTCGCAGGCCTGCGCCGACGAGATGAAGGAACACCCGCCCGAGGCGCTGATCGACCGCTTCAGGAACTACAAGGCCATGGGCGATGGCGGCGAGTTCCTCATGAAGCACATGGGCCGCGTGTTCGACTTCCGCGGCATCGTCTACACGCCGCCCACCAAGACCTTCAGCGGCGAGATCGACCTCAAGGTCGGCAACAAGACCGTCAAGCTGGTGGAAGTGGGCCCGGCCCACACGAAGGGCGACGTGCTGGCCTACATCCCCGAAGACAGGATCGTCTACACCGGCGACATCCTCTTCAACGGCGGCCACCCCATCGTCTGGGCCGGCCCGGTGGACAACTGGATCCGCGCCTGCGACCTCATGCTCGGCTGGGACGTGGAAGTGGTCGTGCCCGGCCACGGCCCCATCACCGACAAGAGCGGCGTGCGTGCGCTCAAGCACTACCTGGAGTACGTGAAGGCCGAGGCCCGCAAGCGCTACGACATGGGCATGACGCTGGAGCAGGCGGTGGACGACATCTCGCTCAAGGAATTCAGCAGCTGGACGGACGCCGAGCGCATCTACGTCACCGTGAACAACCTGTTCCAGGAATTCAGCGGCGACAGGTCGCCTCCCGATAGCGTGAAGCTGTTCGGCCTGATGGCGCACTACGAAGAGCGCCAGAAGATGCTGCACGGCGGCTGCGGGCCCAACTGCGGGCACAACCATTGACCACCCCCAGGCGACGCACTTCGTGTTTTAGCCAACCCCCTTCGAGGGGGCGACGCCGGCGGCCCGGCAAAGCCGGTTCCGCGGTGTCCCACGAAGGAATGCCGGCTTGCGTAGTGCGTCGCCGCCTCTCGCATTCCAATCGTTCAAACATCTGAGGAGATATTCAATGGCCTGGAGAATCCGCCGTGTCGTCACGGGGCACGACGCGCAGAACCGTTCCACTTTCATCATGGACGGGCTCGCAACCAACATCAAGGAAATGGAGTCCATGCCCGGTGTGGCCCTGACCGACCTGTGGGAAACCACCAGCGCGCCGGCCGACAACACCGGCAACACCGACGCCGTGCTGCGCCCGGTGAAGCTCGAGCCGCCCTCGGTCGGCAGCATCCTGCGCATCGTGGAGTTTCCGCCCGACACCATGTGGAAGGGTGCCGACGCGGCCAAGGCGTTCGAGTCCATCGGCGCAGGCCATGCGCCTGACCAGCACTCGGACGATCCGATGCGCCACAAGACCAGCACGATCGACTACATCATCGTGCTCAAGGGCGAGATCCACGCCATCCTCGACACCGGCGAGACGCTGCTCAAGGCCGGCGACATCCTGGTGCAGCGCGGCACCATGCACTCGTGGAGCGTGCGCGGCACCGAGCCCTGCATCGTGGCCGCCATCCTGATCGGCGCCACGCCGCATCCATGACGCGCCGGGATTTTCTGCCCGCCACGTGTCGAGTCCCAGACTGTCCGTTCGTCGTGAGGGTGGAGCGCTGGCCAGAATGACGGCCTGCGCAACGCCCTTCAACGATGCTCCGGAAGGTTTCGACACATGGCAAGCGAGAACCCCGTCAAGGGCCCGGCCTCCTACTTCCCGTCCATCGAGAAAAAGTACGGCCAGCCCATCAGCCACTGGATGCAGGTGCTGCAGGCCGCCGGCCCGCTCCGGCACATGGAACTGGTCGCGCACCTGAAGGGCGGGCACGGTCTGGGGCACGGCCATGCCAACGCCCTTGTGGCCTGGCATCTGGCACAGAAGAAGTGAACGGCGGCCGCGCGCCTCTCAGTGCACGCCCGGCATCCCCAGGATGCGCGCAATCAGCTCGCCCGTCGTCGTCACGCCCAGCTTGCGCATCAGCCGCATGCGGTGCGCCTCCACCGTGCGGTGGCTGACATTGAGGTCGCGCGCGATTTCCTTGGCGGTCAGGCCGGTGATGACGCGCGCGGCGATCTCGCGTTCGCGCGCCGTGAGATCGGCGCTGACGGGCCGGCTGTCGCTGATGTCCTCGAACACCCAGATCACCGAGGCGTAGGGCGCCTCGGGCGAGAACGAGCGGCCCGACACGGCGCACCAGAACATGCGGCCGTCGGCGTGGCGCATGATGCGCTGGTCGCGGTAGGTGCCGGTCTGCTGCATGCTGGCGGCGCCGCGTTCGCCGATGTATTCGAACTCTTCGTGCGATGGATAGAGGCGCTCGGTGGTCTGCCCCACGAGTTGCACGCGCTCGTAGCCGAACATCGTGGCCATGGCGAGGTTGCAGCGCTCGATGATGCGGTTGCGCGTCACCATGAGGCCCACGGGCGCGTGTTCGAAGATGAGTTCGGGCTCGGCGATGGAGTCGGCGAGGGTCTTGTGGCCGTGGTGCTGCATGACGGACAGAGGGGCGGGGTGGTGCGGACAGGCCGGCCATTGTGTCGGCGGGGTGGGTGTTTGTGCCCCCGCATCAACCCGCGCCGGCCATTCGTGAGCCGCGGAAGCCGGACGGCATGGCCTGCGACAATCGCCGCATGCCCGTGCCTCTGAAAAACGATACGTTCCTGCGCGCCTGCCTGCGCCAATCCACCGACTACACGCCCCTGTGGCTGATGCGCCAGGCCGGCCGCTACCTGCCTGAATACCGCGCCACCCGTGCGAAGGCGGGCAGCTTCATGGGGCTGGCCACCAACACCGACTACGCGACCGAAGTCACGCTGCAACCGCTCGAGCGCTATCCACTCGACGCGGCCATCCTGTTCTCGGACATCCTCACCGTGCCCGACGCGATGGGTCTGGGCCTCACGTTCGCGCAGGGCGAGGGACCGAAGTTCGCGCAGGTGGTGCGCGACGAGGCCGCGGTGGCGAAGCTGGCCGTGCCCGACATGGATCGCCTGCGCTACGTGTTCGATGCCGTCACCTCGATCCGCCGCGCGCTCGACGGTCGCGTGCCGCTGATCGGCTTCTCGGGCAGTCCCTGGACGCTGGCCTGCTACATGGTCGAAGGTGGCGGCTCCGACGACTACCGCCAGGTCAAGACGCTGGCCTATTCGCGTCCCGACCTGATGCACCGCATCCTGGCCGTGAACGCCGATGCGGTGGCCGCGTACCTCAACGCACAGATTGATGCCGGCGCGCAGGCGGTGATGATCTTCGACAGCTGGGGCGGCGTGCTGGCCGACGGCGCGTTCCAGCAGTTCAGCCTGGACTACACGCGCCGTGTGCTGGCCGGCGTGAAGAAGGAACACGAGGGCGTGCGCATCCCGCGCATCGTCTTCACCAAGGGCGGCGGGCTGTGGCTCGAGGAGATGGCCGGGCTCGACTGCGATGCGCTCGGCGTGGACTGGACGGTGAACCTGGGTCGCGCGCGCGCGCTGGTGGGCCACAGCAAGGCGTTGCAGGGCAACCTCGACCCGAACGTGCTGTTCGCCGGGCCGGCGCAGATCGAGGCCGAGGTGCGCCGCACGCTGGAAAGCTTCGGCCGCCCGCACGCCGGCGCCGGTACCGGGCCCACCCATGTGTTCAATCTGGGCCATGGCATCAGCCAGCACACGCCGCCCGAAAGCGTGACAGCGCTGGTCGAGGCCGTTCATTCGCACTCCCGACGGCTGCGCGCCTGACGCGGTAGCGGGCGCTCGCTTTGAGCGTCAGACGGAACCGTCCACGATGTCGGAATGCACGAAAAACGGCCGGCCGCTGTTGACTTATGCACAAAAGTTGTGTTGCGGTGCGATAAAAATCTGAGTGACGCAGCGGCCCGTGACTGCCTCACGCTGCCTTCATAAGTTGTTGATTCATATAGGATTTGCATGATGCCGCTTTTACATGCAATCCAACGGAATCGTTGATGGGCGTGGCCTCGGCGCGGTCCGGGGCAGGTTTTCAACAAAGTTATCCACAGGATCGTTGGATCAGTTTCAAAGCCTTTACGAATCAACAACTTGAGCGTCTTTCCGCAGATTTTTTTTAACTTGTCTTCGCATCTCGGCCTCTGAATGACCTGCTGGCTGTCTATCGCCGTTGCCACGCCCGCCCACAGCGCGCTGGGCGGGCCGCTCACCTATCGCAGTGAGTCGCCACTTGCGCCGGGTACGCTGGTGCGCGTGCCGCTGGGGCGGCGGGAGACGCTCGGCGTGGTGTGGGGCGAGGCTGCAGCGGACGATCGGCTGGAGCTGGAGACGCGCCCCGTGGCCGCCGTGCTCGACGGCATCGCGCCCCTGGATGAGGCGTGGCGCGCGCTGGTGCAGTTCAGCGCCCAGTACTACCAGCGCTCCATCGGCGAGGTGGCGCTGGCCGCGTTGCCGCCGCAACTGCGCGCGCTGGATGCCGTGCAGCTGGCGCGGCGGCTCAAGCGCAGGCGCGGGGACGGCGGCCCGGCCGGCGCGGCGCAGCCGGCGCGCCCGCAACTCACGCCGGGCCAGCAGGCGGCGCTTGCTCGCATCTCTTCCGGCGGCGGCCCGTTCCTGCTGTTTGGCGTCACCGGCAGCGGCAAGACCGAGGTCTACCTGCGCGCGGCCGAGCAGGCGCTGGCGGCCGACCCGGCAGCGCAGGTGCTGGTGATGGTGCCCGAGATCAACCTCACGCCGCAGCTGGAGGCGCGCTTTCGCGAGCGGTTCGAGCCGCTGTTCGGCGCCGAGGCCGTGGCCTCGCTGCACAGCGGCATGACGAATCCGCAGCGCCTGAAAGCGTGGCTGGCCGCGCATGCCGGCCATGCGCGCATCGTGCTGGGCACGCGCATGTCGGTGTTCGCATCGATGCCGGGGCTGGCGCTGATCGTGGTCGACGAAGAGCACGACCCCAGCTACAAGCAGCAGGAAGGCGCACGCTATTCCGCGCGCGATCTGGCTGTGTGGCGGGGCCGCGCGTGCGGCGCGCATGTGGTGCTGGGCTCGGCCACGCCGTCGCTCGAAAGCTGGCACCACAGCAGCCCGTCCGGAGAAGGCGGTGGCCGCTATGTGCGCATCGAACTGGCCGACCGCGTGGGCACCAGCGCTGCCGGCGCGGGCGAGCTGCCGCGCGTGCGCGGCGTCGACATGAACCTGCAGCCGAAGAAGACCGTGTTCTCGGCGCCGCTGCTGGCCGCCATTGCCGAGCGCGTGGCGCGTGGCGAACAGAGCATGGTGTTCCTCAACCGGCGCGGCTATGCGCCCGTGCTGCATTGCGCCGACTGCGGCTGGAAGAGCGAGTGCCCGCACTGCAGCGCCTATCGCGTCTTCCACAAAATCGACCGCACGCTGCGCTGCCACCATTGCGGCCACACGCAGCCGGTGCCGCGCGCCTGCCCCGGCTGCGGCAATCTGGACATCGCCCCGCTGGGCCGCGGTACCGAGCGGCTCGAGGAGCAACTGGGCGAATTGCTGCAGGACATCCGCCGGCCCGATGGCGAGCCGGTGCGCATCGCGCGCATCGACGCGGACACCACGCGCGCGGCCGGCGCGCTCGAAAGCCAGCTGGCCCAGGTGCACGCCGGCGAGGTCGACGTGCTCGTGGGCACGCAGATGATTGCCAAGGGCCACGACTTCCGGCGCATCACGCTGGTGGCAGCGGTCAACCCCGACAACGCGCTCTTCTCCAGCGATTTCCGCGCGCCCGAGCGGCTGTTCTCGCTGCTCATGCAGGCCGCCGGCCGCGCCGGCCGCGACGCCGCCTGGGGCGCGGCGCAGGGAGCGAAAAGCGAGATGTGGGTACAGACCTTCCAGCCCAGGCACCCGCTGTTCCAGTCGCTCAAGCACCACGACTACCCGGCCTTTGCCGCGCAACAACTCGTCGAGCGGCGCGACGCCGGCCTGCCGCCCTTCATGTTCCAGGCACTGCTGCGCGCCGAGGCCCGCACGCAGGAAGCCGCCCAGGCCTTCCTCAATGCCGCCAGCCAGGACGCGCAGGACCAGGACATCGACGGCAGCGACCGTGTCACGCGCTTCCCGGCCGTGCCGCTCACCATCCAGCGCGTGGCCAACGTCGAGCGCGCGCAGATGCTCATCGAATGCGATTCACGCGCCGCGCTGCAGCGCTTCCTCGCGGCCTGGCAACCCTTGCTGCACGCGCGCCGCGACCGGGCCGTGATCCGCTGGGCGATCGATGTGGATCCGCTGGCGATCTAGGGGTTTGGAGGGCTTGCGTCCTCGGGCCTGGTTCAGCGCAGCAGCGCCACCGCTCCCGAGAACGTGAAGAACGCCGCCGCCGTGGAGTACAGGATGATCCGCGCCACGCGCCCGTTGTCGGCGCCGTAGCGCTCGGCCAGCATCGACACGTTGCTGGCGCTGGGCAGCGCGGCGATGAGCACCAGCACCAGCGCGGCGAACGGGTCCAGCGGCAGGCCGGCCGCGATGGCGGCGCGGGTGGCGGCCCACACGGCCAGCGGATGCAGCACCAGCTTGAGCACGGCCACCTGCAGAGCATCGTCGCGACCGCCGGCGGCCTGGCCCCCCTCGCGCGCGGCGGCGGCCTGTACGCGCGATCGCGCCAGCACGGCGCCGATGGTGAACAGCGCCACGGGCGAGGCCGCATCGGCCAGCAGGCCGATGGTGCGGTCGATCGGCCCCGGCAGCGTGAACTGCAGCGCCGAGGCGACCACGCCCAGTGCGATGGCCCAAGGCAGCGGATTGACCAGCATGCCGGCCAGCGCACGCCGTGCGGCGGCACCGGCGCCCGAACTGCCCGCGCCATCCAGCCGCGACAGCGCCACGCACAGCGAGGTGGTGATCACCATGTCGATGGCCACGGCCAGGATGGTGGGGCCGGCTGCGCGCGCGCCCAGCAGCGCCACCAGCAGCGGCACGCCCATGAAGCCGGTGTTGGGAAACGCGGCCACCAGCGCGCCGAAGGCCGAGTCGTTCCAGCTGCGGCCGGCGCGGCGCGCCAGAAGCAGCGCCACCGCCACCACGAACAGCGCGCAGCCCAGCCACAGCAGCGCCGCGGTCACGTCGAGCAGTTGCCCGATCGGCGTGTTGGCGCCGAAGCGGTAGAGCATGCAGGGCAGGGCGAAGAACAGCACGAAGCCGTTCAGGCCGGGGATCGCCGCCAGCGGCAGCACGCCACGTTGCGCGGCGACGAAGCCGCACAGCACGAGCGCGAAGAAGGGGAAGGTGACGGCGAGGATCTGCAGCACGGCCGTGATTGTCGCGTGTCGGCCACCTGCGGGCTGTCGGCCTGGCCGCGCCGGTATGATCGGGCGCTTCGCGCGGCACGCATCCTGCGTCTCCTGCCCGCCTTCCTCCGCAGTTCCCCTTCCCGTCTCTTTCCCCCGATGTCCGCCGGTCTCAACGTCGCCCAGCAGGAAGCCGTCAACCACGTGTCGGGCCCGTCGCTGGTGCTGGCCGGCGCGGGCTCGGGCAAGACCCGCGTGATCACGCACAAGATCGCGCACCTGATCAAGCTGGGCCTGCCTTCGAAGCGCATCGCCGCCATCACCTTCACCAACAAGGCTGCCGCCGAGATGCGCGAGCGTGCCAAGGATCTGGTGGGCCGCGAGGCGCGTGACCTGCTGGTGTGCACCTTCCACGCGCTGGGCGTGCGCATGCTGCGCCAGGACGGCACGGTGCTGGGTCTGAAGGAGCAGTTCAGCATCCTCGACAGCGACGACGTCACCAGCATCCTGAAGGATGCCGGCGGCAGCACCGACGCGGCCACGGCGCGCCAGTGGCAGTGGGTCATCAGCGCCTGGAAGAGCGCGGGTCTGAACGCCGCGCAGGCCGAAGCCCAGGCCAGGGACGACAACGAGCGTGTGATCGCGCGCATCATGGCGCGCTACGAAGAGCGCCTCACGGCATTCCAGAGCGTCGATTTCGACGATCTAATCAGCCTGCCGCTCAAGCTGCTGCGTGACCACGACGTGGTGCGCACCAAGTGGCAGGAGATGCTCGGCCACGTGCTGGTCGACGAATACCAGGACACCAACGCCACGCAGTACGAGCTGCTCAAGCTGCTGGTGGGCGAGCGCGCGCGCTTCACCGCCGTGGGCGACGACGACCAGTCCATCTACGGCTGGCGCGGCGCCACGCTGGACAACCTCAAGCGCCTGCCGCAGGACTTCCCCGAACTCAAGGTCATCAAGCTGGAGCAGAACTACCGCTCCACCAGCGCCATCCTGCGCGCGGCCAACAACGTGATCGGGCCCAATCCCAAGCTGTTCCCCAAGACGCTGTTCTCCGAGCTGGGCGAGGGCGAGCCGGTGCGCGTGGTCGATGCCGACAACGAGGAGCACGAGGCCGAGCGCGTGGTGGCGCGCATCCAGTCGATGCGCTCGACCACGCAGTGGAAGAACTGGAGCGACTGCGCCGTGCTCTACCGCGCCAACCACCAGGCGCGCGTGCTGGAGAAGGCCTTCCGCAAGGCGCAGATTCCCTACAAGGTTTCGGGCGGCACCAGCTTTTTCGACCGTGCCGAGATCCGCGACCTGTGCGCCTGGTTCCGGCTCTGGATCAACAACGACGACGACCCGGCGTTCCTGCGTGCCATCACCAGCCCCAAACGCGGCATCGGCCACACCACGCTGCAGCAGCTGGGCGTGTTCGCCACGCAGTACAAGATCAGCCTGTTCGAAGCGCTGTTCTCGGGCAGCCTGGAGAGTGCCGTGTCGGCGCGTGCGCTGGCCGGCCTGCACGAGTTCGGCCGCTACATCAACGATCTCGAATACCGCGCGCGCCGCACCGAAGGCGCGGAAGACGCGCGCGCCTTCCTGCTCGACTGGCTCAAGGAGATCGGCTACGAGAAGCACCTCTACGACGGCGAGGACAGCGAGAAGGTCGCGGCCGGCCGCTGGACCAACGTGATGGAGTTCTGTGACTGGATGAGCCAGCGCTGCGGCGGCCAGATCGACGACACGGCGGGCGTCACCACCGCGAGCGAGAAGAAGACGCTGCTCGAAGTGGCGCAGACCATCTCGCTGCTCTCGACCCTTTCCGAGCGTGAGAAGGAGCAGGACGTCGTCACGCTCTCCACGCTGCATGCCTCCAAGGGCCTGGAGTGGCCGCACGTGGTACTGGCCGGCGTCAGCGAAGGCATGCTGCCGTTCAAGATCGAGGCCGAGGGCTCGAACGAATCTGTCAACGAAAGCATCGCGCAGAAGCTGCAGGAAGAGCGGCGCCTGATGTACGTGGGCATCACGCGCGCGCAGCGCACGCTGGCCGTCACCTGGCCACGCAAGAAGAAGAAGGGCCGAGACATGGTGGCGGCGCAGCCCAGCCGCTTCATCGCGGAGATGGCGCTGGACAAGACCACCGTGCGCGAGGATCCGCGCGAGAAGCTCAAGGCGCTGCGCGCCGAGTTCGCGCGCAAGGCCGCCGAATCCCAGGCCGCGCAGGCCGCCCAGCAGGCGGCCGACCCACGCTGAGGCGCACACGCGTGGCAGACACAGCTTGAAACGTCCGCAACCGCGTGGCCTGCTGCCGCGCGGTGGCGCTCTGGAACAATAGCGCGCTCGGGCCGCACCTCCGCGGCCAGGAAAGCCTTCCCATGCCTGCACACGCCCCGCGCCGACCGGCCGCGACGTCCTTCCGTTCCCTGGCGCAAGCGTCGCCCGCATTGCGCGCACCCGCGGCCGCGGCCCTGCTGCTGCTCGCCGCTCCTGTGGCGGCGTGGGCACAGCAGGCGCCCGCTGTGCCCGCCACGCCCGAAGCCTGGCAGCAGTGCCGCACGCTGGCCGACGGCGTGCAGCGCCTGGCCTGCTACGACCGCTGGTCCGGCGGCAGCGTGCCGGCAGACACATCGGTCGCCACGCCCACGGTGCCTGCGCCGCTGGCCTCCAGCACGCCGGGCGCGCTCACGACGCCGTCCACCGCCACCACGGCGCAGGCGCCGATCCAGGCCGACGTGCCGGCCACGCGCGTGGTGGAGGTGTCGGGCGAGCCGGGCTGCAAGAATCCGCAGTACTCCGATCTCTCCCGTTTCTGGGAGCTTGAGAACGACACCGACTGTGGCACCTTCGGCATCCGCGGCTACCGGCCGATCAGCCTGTCGTACATCGCCTCGGATACGGTCAACCGGTCTCCGCAGTCGCCCTCGTCCAGCAACCAGTCCGCGACGGTGATGGACTACGGCACGAACGAGATGCGCATCCAGCTGTCGGTGCGCACCAAGATCGGCCAGGGCTTCCTCACGCAGGGCGATCCGTCGCGCCGCGACTCGCTGTGGTTCGGCTACACGCAGCAGTCGTACTGGCAGCTGTTCAACCCCGGCTTGTCGCGGCCGTTCCGCTCCACCGACCACGAGCCCGAGCTGATCTACGTGTACCCGTTCGACCTGCGCCTGGGTGACGGCCTGCGCCTGCGCTACGGCAGCATCGGCCTGTCGCACCAGTCCAATGGCCAGAGCCTGCCGCTGTCGCGCAGCTGGAACCGCGTGTACGCGGGCTTCGGGCTGGAAAGCGGCAACACCTGGCGCGTGCAGGCGCGCGTGTGGCACCGCCTCAAGGAAGAGGCCGCCAAGGACGACAACCCCGACATCGTCGACTTCATCGGCCGCGGCGAGATCAACGCCGCCTGGAATATCAACGCCGCCAACACCGTGAGCGCCACGCTGCGTCATGCGCTCAAGAACGACGGCAAGGGCTCGGTGCGGTTCGAGTGGCAGCGCGCCATCGGCAACGAGGGCGATCGCCGCACCTCCGGCCTGCGCTTTCACACGCAGCTCTTCACCGGGTACGGCGACAGCCTGCTCGACTACAACCGCCGCCGCAACGTGCTCAGCGTGGGCCTGAGTCTGGTGGACTTCTGAGGTAGCGCGCGTGCATGGCGTCGTCCGTGGCGCGCGCCAGCGCGCGAAGCCGGCCCAGCCATTGCGGATCGGCGGGCCAGTGCCTCTCCAGCAGTAGCGGATAGATGGCGCGGCTGGCGCGGTGCAGCAGCTGGGCGCCCGAGTCGCCGCTGGCGCCCACCAGCGAGTGCAGCGCGTCGCGCGCCTTGGAGAAATCGTTCTCCGCATGGGCCTCGTCGAGCCGGTCGATCTGCGCGTGCATCTGCGCCAGGTAGAGCGGCAGGCCCTCGTCGATCATGTCCACGCTGCGCAGCTGCTCCAGCCGTGCGGGGTCGAGCAGCTGGGCGGCATCGATCTCGATGTCGGACGGTTGCGTGCCCGGCGCCACGGCGCTGGCACCGGACGGTGCCCGCAGCGAGATGGCCGCGGCCGGCGTCGCCCTGGCGGCCGCCGCGTCCGCTGCGGGCGCGCCCGACACTTGGCGCGCGGGACGTTGCGCCAGGTGCTGCTGCAACCGCTCGAGCAGCGCGGCCGGCTCCACGGGCTTGACGAGGTAGTCGTCGAAACCGGCCTCGATCGCCTCGCTCACCGTGCCGGCATCCGCATGGCCCGTCAGCGCGATTACCGGTAACCGGCCCCATTCATCCGGCAACTGGCGGATGGCGCGCGTGGCGGCCAGTCCCCCCTGGCCGGGCATGTTGAGATCCATCAGCGCGGCATCGATCGGCAGCGCGCCCGCATCCTGCGCCAGCACGTGCTCCAGCGCCGACTCGCCGCTCCATGATTCGAGCACCCGGGCGCCCCACTGCTGCAGCTGGGCTCGCATCACCGAGCGGCTGTAGGTGCTGTCCTCGGCCAGCAGCACGGTACGGCCGGCCAGGGGCCGGCTGCCCCGCGCCACCGGATGCAATGCCGCGCCCAGCGCCGCGGCCAGCAGCAGCGGCGTGGCGGGCTTGGCGACGAAGCCGTTCATGCCGACCTTGCGCGTCTTGGGCAGCACGATGTGCGCCGGCTCGGAGGTCAGGGCGACGATGGGCAGGTCTTCGCAGCCCGGCACGGCGCCGCCGCGCAGGCGCGCGGCCACGGCGAAGCCATCGAGCCCGGGCATCTTGAGATCGAGCAGCAGGGCGTCGCAGGGCATGCCCAGCAGCAGCGCGAGCGCCGTCTCGCCGCCCTCGGCCTCGATCACGCTGCAACCCAGCGAGGACAGCATGCGCGCCGCGCTGCGGCGCAGCGCCTCGTCGTCGTCCACCACCATCACGCGGCGGCCGCGCAGGGCCTCGCGCGCTGCGGCCAGGCTGCGCTCCTCGTCGGCGCGCACGTCGTCGTCGGCCACGGGTGTGAAGCCGAGCTCGAACTCGGTGAACTCGCCCTGCACCGACCGGCACACGATGTCGCCGCCGAAAGCGCGCATGGCGCGCCGGCAGTACGACAGGCCCAGGCCGGTGCCGTCGCTCTTGCCCGACGTGCGGAAGGGCTCGAACAGGTGGCGCAGCGCCTCGGGCGACATCCCGGGCCCGGTGTCGCGCACGATCACGCGCGGCGCATCGACCGTCACGGTGAGACGGGCATGCGGATGGGTTTCGAAGTAGTAGAGCGCGTTGCGGATCAGGTTGAACAGGATGAACAGGTAGGCCGTCTCGTCGCCGCGGAAGACGAAGTCACGCCGCACGTCGAGTTGCACGCGCTCGCGCTGCAGGGCCGAGTCGTAGCCGTATTCCTCGATCGCGCGGCGCGTGGCGCCCGCCGCGCCCACGAGCACGAACTCGCCGGGCGAGAAGGCGTTGGTGCGCACCTCGCCGAGCGTGAGCGTGATCACCTGCAGGCCGCGTTCGACGGCCATCTGCCCGGCCGAGAGGTGGCGGTAGAGCTCGTCCACCCGCGCCAGCGCGAGCGGCCGCGCGCTGTCGTCGGGCGTGGGCGCGGGCAGGGCGCGCTCGATGCTGTCCAGCGCCATGCGCACCTGGCTCAGCGGGTTGCGGACCTCGTGCGCGATCGATCCGGCCAGCGCGGTATAGGTGCGCCGCAGCTTGTCGGCTTCGGCGCGTTTCTCGGCGAACTTGAACAGGCTGCCGCCCACCACCACCAGCACTCCTATGGGCAGGCGAGCGACGTAGTCCATAGGCAGCGGCGTGCCCGGCATGGCGATGAGGAACATGACGTAGGACGCCAGCATGGCGCTCAGCAGCATCACGATGGTGTTGCGCCAGTCCGACAGCAGGATCAGGAAGAACACCGCCATCAGCGTGTTTGCCACGGCCACCACGCCGCCGCCGTTGGCGAGCGACGTGAAGAAGAAGAAGAACGGCAGGCAGAACAGCAGTGCGCCGTAGGCATAGGCCATGTAGTACGGCTTCGCGCGCTCGGGCCAGTAGTCCTTCAGTGCCAGGCCCAGGCAAATGGTGCTGGCCAGGCCACGTAGCCAGAGGTCGTTGTAGGGCGGCTCGCCCTTGGTGAAGCGCAGCAGGTAGAACAGCGGGAAAGCGAAGACGCCCACCATCCCGGTGTACTGGACAAACGGGCGGCCGTTGTCGTGGTAGGCGTTGAACTGCGCGAAGAGGTCGCGCAAGAGCTTCATGAGACCACGATGCTTTCGGGCGCAAGATGCTTGCGTGCGACCTGGTCGAGCAACTGACCCGTGAGAGACAACGTGGTACGTGCCACCTTCAACACCAGTGCCTGGTCCTGCGGCGATACGGCGAAGCGGACGATGGCGTCTTCAACCTGCTGGCTGTGCTCGGCATCGGCTTCGGCGTGCGATCCGAAGAAGGTCAGGTTCTTGCTGGTCAGCTGCAGGTCACGGCTGATCTTGGCGAACGGGTCCTGGATGTGGCCGTACACGCTCTCGGCCCAGAAACTGTAGCCCAGGCGTGCCACGGGGCCGTAGCGCAGTGCCACGTAGTACAGGTAGCCGATGAGCGCCTCGGTCGCAGGCAGGGGCGGAAGGTCGAGGTCGGCCTCGTCCAGCAGGCCGATGCTCTTGAGATCGTGCGTCACCATGCGTTCGTGGCCGAGTTCTTCTGCCGCGTGGCGGTAGACAAAACGCAGCAAGCCTTCGGGTGCAGGCCCGAACGCAGCCACCGCCTGGTTCATGGAGTTGTGTCGCGAGTAGTGATAGATCTGCAACATCAGGTCGCGGTAGAACTCGCGCGATACCGGCTGCTTCATGACGTGGCGCCAGAAGGCGCCCTGCTTGATGGTGGCCCATTCGGCATCGACGGCCTCTTGCAGCGACGGGATGAAATTCATGGAAGTCCTGGGGTGATTTGGAGGGAACCAGCGAGCAGGCAATGCCTGCAGGATGACCGCGATTATTGCCCCACCGACAAGGCATCGAACACGCGCTGGAAAGGGCCATGGATCAGCGTGTAAGTCTTGTCGGTGCCCGTGAGTGGAACGTCTGACGCGACCGTCTCGAAACCGAGCCGACGGTACAGCCGGGCCAGCATCGGTGTGCACGACGCGTGGAGCCCGTCGACGGTGCGATTCTCGTCCAGGAACGACAGCGCAAGGTAAAGGCAGTGACGAAGCAACTCGGGCCCTGCGCGGAACGAGGGGTCGAGCACCAACCGCCCCATTTCCCAGTCGTTCGCTCTTGCGCGGACGGCATGGGGCGTGTCGGCGATCAGCCGTTCGGTCAGCGTCAGACCATGGCACATGGGCATGGCCCGGATGGTGCCCACGATCTCGCTGCGGGTTTCGAACGCAACCGTCACACTCAATGTGTCGCGGATCGATTCATGGAGATCGAAGTCAGGGTCGAGGGTGCGGTGCAGGTTCAGGTCGATGCGGTCGCGCAGATGCGCCACCTGACTGACTTCATCGGGGCGGCTCAGATGTCGCAGGGTCACGCCATACCGGTCTGGCAGTCCGATATACGGAAAGCCGGGCGAGACTCGCACGGCGGGCGGGGGCGCGGCGTACCTCGCGGAGGGTCGCAAAGCTGCAATGTCTTGCATGGAAACCTTCACACACATCGAGTCAGGGCGATGGCGCGGAAGTGCGCTGCCTTGCCGGGTATCCCACCCTGCCGTGAAAATTATCGGCAGAACGAGAAGCAATGTGCAAAAAAGGATTCTCGAAGCGAGCACAGATGTGGTTTAAGTGCTAGGCGTCGCGCAATGAAAAAGGCGCCCGATGGGCGCCTTCCTTGCGTCGCGGGCCCTGCCAGCCCGCCTGCAGCTTTCACTGGGGCTGGTAGCCCGCCGCCTTCACCAGCGCGGCCGAGGCCTGCGACGAAGCCGTGATGCGTTGGCCCAGCGCCTCGGGCGTGCTGCTCATGAGCGTGATTCCGAGGTTGCTGAGCTTTTCGCGCATTTCGGGTGTGGCCACCACCTGGGCGATGGCGGTGTTGTAGCGGCGCACGATGTCGGCCGGCGTACCGGCGGGGGCGATCACGGCGGTGAAGATCTGGTCTTCCAGGCCCTTGATGCCGAGTTCGGCATAGGTGGGCACGTCGGGGATGGAGGCGACGCGCGTGGTGCCGTTGACGGCCAGGATGCGCACCTTGCCCGTGGACACCTGCGGCAGCATCACGCCCACCGAACCGATGCCCGCCGCGATCTGGCCGGCCAGCACGTCCTGCGCCACCGGGCCGTCGCCGCGGTAGGGCGCCGACTTCAGGTCGGCCGACAGCGCCTTGGCCACCACGCCCACGGCGAAGTCGGGCACGCTGGCCGGCGCGGGAACGCCCACGTTGCCGGCCGTCGCGTTCTTCTGCGCCCACGCGCCGAAGTCCTTCATGCTCGACACGCCGGAGGCGGCCGTGGTGCTGATGGCGAACACGTCGGGGTTGATGGCCACCAGACCCACGGGCACGAAGTCCTTGCCCACGTCGTAGCCCGGTGCCTTGAGCGTGTGCGGAATCATCGTCAGCGCGTGGCTGTTGGAGAGGAAGATGGTGGTGCCATCGGGCTTCGAGGCCTTGAGGACCTGGGCGGCGATCTGGCCGCCGGCGCCGGCCCGGTTCTCGACCACCACGGGGCGGCCAAGCACCTTCTCCATGCCGAGCGCCAGGTTGCGCGCAATCACGTCGGTGCTGCCGCCGGCCGGAAATCCCACCAGCATCCTGATGGGCGCGTTGTCCTGGGCCATCGCGGCCGAGGCGCCCAATGCCAGCACGGAAACCGCGAGCGCGCGGCGCAGGGGGGAAGCGAGGAATCTGACAGAGTTCATGTGGAATGCGTCCTTTCTGATCGCATGCGGTTTCGATGCAAAAAGCGTGCTCGGCGCCTGCGCGTTTCCCTGGAGAAACCGCAGGAAACATGCACCGCGCACAGCGCGCGGACAGGGCGTGATTGTGGACCCAACGGGACCGCGCCGGGCTCGGGATCGTGCCGGATGCGTGCGTGTCAGGCGTGGGCCGCCGGCACCTGCCAGTGGGGGCCGAGCAGGCCGGCGATCGCCTGCAGCGCGGCCTGCGCGCCCGAGGCCAGGCCCACGTCGCGCGGCGAAGGCACGCTGCTCTCGCGCGGGTTGATGCGCACCAGCCGGCCGCCATGCGCGTGCAGCACGGCGTGGCTGAAATGCCGCACGGAGGGAATGGCCGTGCCCGCGCCCAGTTCGATCACCACCGGCCGGCCGGCGCGCGCCAGCCACTGGCGCAGGCGCAGGGCCTGCGCGCGCTCGCGCACGTCGAGCCAGCCGGCGTCGCCGAACATCAGCACATTGGGCCGTGCCAGTGCGCCGCAGGCCGGGCAGCGCGGCAACTCGTTCAGCAGGCGGCAGGCCGCCTCGTCCACCTGGGGCACGAAGTCGTCGGCGGGCCAGGGCGCGGCGCCGCAGCCGGCCAGGCACTGCAGCCATTGCAGCGAGCCATGGCATTCATGCACGCCATCGCGCGCGAAGCCAGCGCGCTGGAACTGGCCGTCCACATTGCTCGTGAAAACGGCCGCGCCCAGCGGCAGCTGCCGGCCCCAGTGCTGCAGCAGCGCGAAGCCGCCGTGGGGCACGGTGGCGCGGTAGAGCGCCAGACGGTGGCCGTAGAAGCCCCAGGCCAGCCGGGGGTCGTGGTGGAAGCTGTCGGGCGAGGCGATGGTGGTGAAGTCCAGCCGCGCACGGGCCAGCGCCGGGTAGGCCCGCCAGAAGCCTTCGCGGCCGCGGAAGTCGGGCAGGCCCGAGTCGACGCCCATGCCCGCGCCCGCGGCCACCACCAGGGCATCGGCCTGCGCGATCAGGTCGGCGGCGTGTTCCAGATCGGTGGCGGGCAGTGCGTCGGGCATGGCCGCGCATTGTCGCGCCGCAATACCCTCCAAGCCCCCAGATCCCCGGGGGATTCCGGAGCCGCGCCGTCGCCCGCCTGCCGCAGAATGCATGCGTCGCCCGCGTCCCCCCGTGGCGCGACCCGCTCACGCCGCGGGCCGTCCGGCCCGCCCCTCCCTCACCGTGAAGAAGGACATTCCTGTGACGATGACCCTGCCCGCCCGCCGCCGGGCCACTGCCTCGCTGGCTTGCGGCCTGTTCGCCCTGGCCTCGTTCGCGCCGCTGGCGCTGGCCCAGAGCGCGCCGGCTGCCGCGCCCTACGAACCGATGCGCGGTCAGGCCGGGAAGGACGTGATCTGGATCCCCACGCCCGACGGCGCGGTGGACCGCATGCTGCAGATGGCCGAAGTCAAGCCCAATGACCGTGTGGTCGACCTGGGCTCGGGCGACGGCAAGATCGCCATCGCCGCCGCACGCAACCACGGTGCCACGGCGCGCGGGCTCGAATACAACCCGAAGATGGTCGATCTCTCGGTGCGCATGGCACAGCAGGCGGGCGTCTCCGACAAGGTGAAGTTCCAGGAAGCCGACATTTTCGTGACCGACTTCTCCGAAGCCACCGTGGTCACCATGTACCTGCTGCCGCAACTCAACCTGCGGCTGCGCCCGCAGCTTTTCCGCATGAAGCCGGGCACGCGCGTGGTGTCGCACTCGTTCCGCATGGGCAACTGGTGGCCCGACGAAGTGTCGCGCGTGGGCTCCGCCGAGCTGTTCCTCTGGCGCATTCCGGCCAACGCGGGCGGCACCTGGCGCATGACCGGCGCGTCGGGCCTGCCCCATCACGTGCAGTTCACGCAGCGCTTCCAGCAACTCGAAGGCCAGGCCGCATACGACAACCAGCTCACGGCCGGCGTGGTGCAGCCGCGCCTGTCGGGCGAGTCCATCAGCTTCGGCGTGCGCGACGCGGGCGGCGCGATGATGCAGTTCCAGGGCCGCGTGGCAGGCAACCGCATCACCGGCACCATGAGCCGCGCCACCGGCGGCACGGTGCCCTTCGAGGCCGTGCGCGAAGGCCCCGCCGAGCCGATCCAGGGCATCGAGGCCGGCGAACAGGAAGGCCTGGCGGCTGCGCGCGCACTGGAAGCAGGCCCGAACTGATGCGTCCCGCGCACCCGGCGCGGGCGGCCCGGCCGCCTGCCGCCCTGCGCAGTCACGAGTCGGCGCGCGCAGGCGGCGGCGCACGCGCGCGGCTGGGCATGCGCGAGACGCTGGCCCTCATCGTCGGCCTGGCCATCGGCGCGGGCATCTTCAAGGCGCCCTCCGTGGTGGCGGCCAACGTGCCATCGGCCGAATGGATGTTCGGCCTGTGGATCGTGGGCGGCATCTTCTCCATCCTCGGCGCGCTCTGCTATGCCGAGCTGGCCTCGGCCTATCCGAGCGCCGGCGGCGAATACCACTTCCTTTCGCGCGCGTTCGGGCGGGACACCGCGCTCGTCTACGCGTGGGCGCGCGTGTCGGTGCTCACCACGGGCTCGATCGCCTTGCTGGGCTTCGTGTTCGGCGACTACGCGCAGCGCCTCGTGCCGCTGGGCCCGCACGGGCCGGCGCTCTACGCGGCGCTGGCGGTGGTGCTGCTCACGGCGATCCACCTGAGGGGCCTGCGCGGCAGCGCGCGCACGCAGTCGTGGCTCACGGTGATGGAGGTGGCGGGCCTGGCGCTGATCGTGGTGGCCGCGCTCTGGCTCTGGCTGGGCGGCGATCGCCCGGGCGCGGCCAGCGACGCGGCGGCGGTGGCGCTCGCCGGCTCGGCCGGCGCGCCGCTGTCGATGCAGGGCGTGGGGCTGGCGCTGGTGTTCGTGCTGCTCACCTTCGGTGGCTGGAGCGACGCGGCCTACGTCACCGCCGAACTGCGCGACCGCCGCGCCATGGCGCGCGCGCTGTGGATGTCGGTGTGCTTCATCACGGCGCTCTACCTGCTGGTCAACTGGGCCTGCTGGTGGGTGCTGGGACTGTCGGGCATGGCGCGATCGGACACCGTAGCCACCGACGTGCTCGGGCTGGCCTTCGGCCCGGCGGCCGGCCAGTTCATCGCCGCGCTGGTGGCGCTGGCCGCGCTGGCTTCGATGAACGCCACGCTGCTGGTGGGCGCGCGCGGCACCGGCGCCCTGGGCCATGACTGGCCACGGCTGGCCTGGCTGGCGCGCCGCGACCCCCACACCGGCGCGCCGCGCAACAGTTTCCTCACGCAGGGCGCGCTGGCGCTGGCGCTGGTGGCGCTGGGTGCGGGTTTCCACGACGGCTTCCAGGCCATGGTGGAGTTCACCGCACCGGTGTTCTGGCTGTTTTTCTTCCTCACCGGTCTGTCGCTGTTCCGCCTGCGCCGGATCGACCCGGGCCAGCCCCGCCCCTTCCGGGTGCCGCTCTATCCCCTGGTGCCGGCGCTGTTCTGCCTGAGCAGCCTGTACATGCTGTGGGCCAGCCTGTCGTTCGTCTACGCCCAGGAATTCGGCGGTTTCAACGCGGCCTGGGTGGGCGTGGGCGTGCTGGCCAGCGGGGTGGCCTTGCGCTGCTGGCTCGGGCGCGCGGAAATCCAGGCTGTTCAGGCGGATCTATGAGTTCGATTTTGTCGTGTAATTTCGATCTTATGAGTTCGTTTTAAGTCCTATAATTCGGCGTCAAAGGTGCGAATTATGGATGCACTCAAAGAACTTGAACGCCGTCAACTCGACAACGCCCTGGCCGTCTGGCGCGATGCCCGACTGTCCGCCCGGCCGCGCTCAGGCTGGCTGCAGGCGATCCGCAGCGCGTTGTCGATGCCCGCCCGCGCCTTGGGCGAGCGCATCGGTGTCAGCGAATCTGCCATCCGGAAATTCGAGGTGGCGGAGGCATCCGATGCCATCACCCTTGGCAGCCTGCGCAAGCTGGCCGAGGCGCTGGATTGCGAACTCCATTACGCGCTGGTGCCCCGGCGATCGCTCGACACGCAGTTGCAGGATCGCGCGCGCGCACTGGCGCGGCAACGCCTTTCACGTGTCGCTCACTCCATGAAGCTCGAAGACCAGGGGTTGCGGGCAAGCGAGCACGATGCGCAGATCGACTGGATCGCTGACGAACTGCTGCGTGGGGACCGCCGCAAGCTATGGTGACTTCGGCCGAACTGCCGCCGGGTGCGACGCCGCTGGATGCCGACGAGGCCTCGGCTCTGCTGCCCGGCCATATCACGCAACAGGCCGAACTCAACGAGTTCGAGCAGCTCAACATCCAGCGCGCAGTTCAGTGGGCTCAGTCGCGGATCAGGCGACTGCGCCCGCATGAGCTGCTGGAGGAAGGTTTCGTGCGCGACGTGCATCGGCGCATGTTCGACCGCACCTGGGCATGGGCGGGCACGTTCCGCACGTCGGCCAAGACCATTGGCGTGGACTGGCCGCAAATCGGATTCCAGCTGCGCAACCTGCACGACGACGCCCGGCACTGGATCGAGCACGCCACGTTCGCGCCTGACGAGATCGCGATCCGCTATCACCACCGTCTGGTGCTGATCCATCCTTTCCCGAACGGAAACGGGCGGCATTCCCGATTGCTGGCCGACCTCGTTGCCGAGCGTCTGGGGCAGCCGGCCTTCAACTGGGGCGGCGGGGCCGACCTCGTGGCGGGCAACGACACCCGTCGTCGCTACATCGCCTCACTGCAGCAGGCCGACGCAGGCGATATCGCGTCGCTTCTCGCTTTCGCGCGCAGCTGAGCCGTGCGCATCACGCTGGCTGCGGCAGCGCCCGCCGGGCCCGCGCGGCGCGGCGTTCCTGCAGCAGCGTGAGGATCACGGTCAGTGTCATGAAGCTGGCGGCGGCCCAGAAGATGCCCAGCGGCATCGCGTTGTCCAGCAGCCAGCCGAACATCACCGGGCCCACGGCGCCGCCGATGTTGAAGCCTGTGGAGACGATGCCGAAGGCCTTGCCCTGCCCGCCCGGGGGCGCGGCCGCGCGAACGAGCATGTCGCGCGAAGGGGCGATCACGCCGCTGAGGAAACCGGCCACGCCCAGGCACAGCACCAGCAGCACGCCGGGCAGCGGCACGCTGGCCACCAGGATCATGAGCAGGGCCGCCAGTGCGAATGCCGTGGCCGCCACCAGGCCGTGGCGGCGGGTGCGGTCGGCCAGCGTGCCGCCGGCCAGCACGCCGAAGGCACTGGCGAACAGGAAGGCCGTGAGGGCCGTGTTGCCCAGCGCCAGCGGCACGTCGTAGGCTGAGGCGAGGGCGGTCACCGAGAACTTCTCGACCGCGCTGGTGCTCAGGTTCAGCAGCACGAACAGCAGCGTCAGCACCAGGATCGCGGGCGTGAGAACACGCACCTTGTCCGTGCCCGCGGCAGGTGCCCGGGCCGCTTTCGCGCGCACCTGCGGCGCGATGCGGCTGGGCAGCAGCATGACCGCAGCCGAGGCCAGACCCAACAGCGCCACCGCCACGAACGACCAGCGCCAGCCGGCCGTGGTTGCCAGCCCGATCATCAGAACCGGCGTGATGGCACCGCCGAAAAAGCCGGCGAAGGTGTGGATCGAGAACGCCCGGCCCATGCGCGCCTCGTCCACGCCCGAGGACAGCAGCGCGTAGTCGGCCGGGTGGTAGACGCCATTGGCGATGCCGGCCAGCACCATGGCCACCATCAGGCAGGTGTAGGTGGGCACGGCCGCGAAGGCCAGGTAGCTCAGGCTGCCGGCCACCAGCGCGCCCACCAGCATGCGGCGCGCACCGAAGCGGTCGACCGCGAAGCCCAGCGGTGCCTGCACGAAGGCCGACACCACGTTGAAGAGACTGATGGCCAGCCCCAGTTCGATGAAGCTCACGCCCATCTCGCGCGGCAGCAATGGCAGCAGCGCGGGCAGCGCCATGATGTGAACGTGACTGACCAGGTGGGCGAACGCCACTTGGGGAAGCAGGGGAAGCGAGGGGACTTTCATGGGCTCCGGAAACGGGGAGCGGCCGGCGTCGCGCCGGTCGGGGCAGCCCGCCATTGTCGGCGATCGGCCAGCGCGTTGCAGCCGTGGGCGTTTCGTCGACGAACCGCCACTTCGTGCCTGATTCACCACACGGCAGCCGCAACGCAGGAGATTTCGCCGCGCCGTTGCAATTCTCATGATTTCTCATGAATGCGCACGCATCGTCTCAGCGACCGCGCGTGGCGCGGCTTTGCCCGGAAAAGCGTGCTCTGCGCTCCCCGCCATAGCCCCGGCAGCAGTTAGCCAACGTGAGAAAAGGTTAGAAAAATCGAAAGAACGTAACCAAACGTCTCCCTACAGTCCACGGCGTGAAAAACGCCGCGCTCTCCAAATTCGTTGTTTCGATCCAATTTTGGGTCGTTTCGTTCACAACTAAACACATCTGCCGATATTTGAGGCAGTGGGGGGTGGCGACGTTGCTGGCCGCTGCCAGCACCTCGGCGCTGGCCGATCTGGGGGCCTCGGTCACGCTGGTCACCGGCGATCCGACGAGCATCTATCCCGGACAGGTGACGCGGCTGCAGATCACGCTGTCCAACAGCGATCCGGGCAATTCGCTGATCAACGTCGGTTTTGCCAACAGCCTGCCAGTAACCACCGCGCCCAACGGGCTGAAGGTCGCCGGCCCGGTCAGCTACGTGTGTACGGATCCCGCCTCGGGCCCGGTGGCCACCACGGGCACGCTGACCGCCACCGTGAACACGCGCAACATCGCGCTGGCAGGCGCCACGATTCCGGCCGCCTCGGGCGGCACCGACGGCATTTGCGTGATCGAGATCCCGGTGACGGCCGGCACGTCCAGCGGCGCGCAGGCCACCTACGTCTATTCGATCGCCAGCGGCGCGGTGACCGGCAACCCGTCCAGCGCGCCGGGCGCTACGCTGGCCAACAGCGGAACGGTGCAGCAGAGCATTCCCGTCAACGCGCTGAGCCGGCCGACGATCAGCAAATCGGCGCTGAACTCGCCCCCCCTGACGCTGGGCGGCGCCTCGCGCCAGCTCACCGTCACGCTGTCCAACACCAATCCGGTGCCCATCTCCGGCTTCTCGATCGAGGACGTGTTCCCGACGGCGGGCACGCCGGCTGCACCGATCATCGTGCTGGCCAACCCGCCGCTGGGCGCATCGACCTGCACGTCGGGCCCGGCGCCCGTGGTGACCGGCGCGGCCGGCGCCGGCAGCTTCGCGGCGACCGGCACCATTCCCGCCAACGGTTCGTGCACGCTGCGCGTGAACGTCGTGGCGGCCCAGACCGCCGGCGACTACCAGGTCTCCGCCAACAACACCATCAACGGCACCAGCCAGTTCAGCAACGACCTGGGCATCACGGCCGCGAACGCGAGCGCCGCCGTCAGCGTCCGTTCGCCGCTGCGTGTCTCCAAGACCGTCAACAGCGGCTCGCTCGCCAGCGGCGAGAACGGCAGCTTCACGGTCACGCTGTTCAACGACGGCGCGGACCCGCTCACCAACGTGGCGTTCAACGACAACCCGATCGACGGCAGCGGCGCGGCCGGCTACGGCCTCAAGCTCAACGGCGCGCCCACCACTTCGTGCGCACCGGCCACGGTGACGGCCATCGGCGACACCGGCGTCAGCCTCTCGGGCGCCACCATCCCGGCGGCTGGCTCGTGCACGGTCACGATTCCGTTCACCGGCACGGTGCAGCAAGCCAACACCGCCCGCTCCTATACCAACACGCTCGCCCAGGGTGCCGTGACGGTCGGCAGCCCGGTCAACACCGCCATCGTCAGCCAGGCCGCCTCGGCCACGACCACGGTCTACCAGAGCCTGTTCGTGCGCAAGGAATCGTCGCCCACCACCGCAGCGCCGGGTAGCCCGGTGCGCTACCGCGTGACCGTGGAGAACTGGACGCCGGGCGCGCTCGCCAACGTGCGCGTCACCGATAGCTTCACGCAGGGCCAGACCTTCCTCACCGGCACCATCGGCGGGCAGAACTTCACGCCCACCGTCACCCCCACCGGCGCCTGCGTCGGCGTCACCACGGCGTCCACCACCGGCGCCACCAGCCCGCAGTTCGTCATCGCCTCGGTGCCCGGCCGCCCCGACGTCAACACGCCCGGTACCTGCACGATCGAGTTCTGGGCCATGATCCCGCCCACCGCGGCGCCGGGCTCCACCTTCGGCAACACCATCGCCGCTGGCGGCGTCTGCTACGGCGTCGCGCCGGCCGAGGTCTGCAACACCAACAACACGCCCGCCACCACCGGCAGTGTCGGTGCGGTGCTGTCGCTGGCCAAGTCGTTCAGCCCCGCCGGTCCGCTGCCCGAGGGCACGGTCAGCCGCGTCACGCTGACTTTGAACAACCGCTCGGCGCAGCCGCTGACCGGCGTCACGCTGGGTGACAACCTGCCGCTGTCGGGCATCAACCAGATGCGCGTGGCCAACCCGGCCAATGCAGCCACCACCTGCACGGGCGCGCCCGTCATCACGGCCGTCCCCGGCGAAACCTCGGTCTCGATGAACGGCGCCACCGTGCCCGCGCGCGCCGACGGCGGACTGGGCGCCTTGGGCACCTGCACGATGGTGGTCGACGTGGTCGCCGGCGCCGGCACGTACCCCAACATCGGTACCGCCAGCGGCACGGCCACGCGCTCGGACGGCACGTCCGAAGGCCTGCCGGCCGTCAACTCGCCGCAGGCCACGCTGGTCTACAACTCGGTGATCTCGGCCACCAAGGCCTTCGCGCCCTCGTCGATCACCTCGGGCGGCCGTTCGACGGTCACCATCCGGCTGGTCAACAGCGGTGCGGTGGCACTCTCCGGCGTGGCGGTCAACGATCCGCTGCCGGCCGGCATGGTGCTGGCCGACCCGCCGTCGGCCTACACCACCTGCGCCGGCAGCACGGCGATCACGGCCGCCGCCGGAGCGTCCAGCGCGCTGCTGTCCGGCGCCAACGTGGCGGGCAACGGCTCGTGCGAATTCATCTTCGACGTCGAGGCCACGGGTTCGGCCAACTGGGTCAACACCATCCCCGCCGGCAACATCACCGCCGCGGGCGGCATCACCAACCAGACGCCGGTGTCAGCCACGCTGACCTACAACCCGCCCTCCGGCCTCACGGTCACCAAGACCTCCAACCCGTCGACGCTGACCTTCCCCGGCCAGACCAGCCGCCTCACCATCACGCTCACCGCCGGCACGCAGTCGGTCACGGGCCTGGCGGTCACCGACTACTTCACCGCCGACGGCACGGCCGGCGCCGCGCCCAACGGCATGGCTATCGCACCCACACCCTCGGCGGCCACCACCTGCCCGGGCGGCGTGGTGACGGCGGCGGCAGGCGGCACGCAGGTGGGGCTGTCCATCGCGACGCTGGCGGCCGGCACTTCGTGCACGCTGTCGGTCAACGTCACCTCGACGGCCGTCGGCGGCATCACCAACTTCATCCCGAGCGGTGCGGTCACCACGTACCAGGGGCTGTCCAATGCGGGCCCGGCCACCACCAGCCTGACCACGCAGAGCAACATCGGCGTGACCAAGCAGTTCACGCCCAACGTGGTCAAGCCCGGTGAGCGCTCGCGCCTGCGCATCACCTTCTACAACCCGACGGCACAGCCGCTGTCGGGCATCGCCACCACCGACAACCTGCCCGCCGGCGTCACCGTGCCCGCCGGGCCCGATCCGGTCACCACCTGCACGGGTGGATCGGTGACCTCGCCGACCGCGTCGTCGGTGAGCATCAGCGGCGCCACCCTGCCGGCCGCCTCGGGCGGCGTGCTGACCTCCTGCTACGCCGAGATCGACGTGGTGGTGGCCGCGCAGGGCGACTACGTCAACACCATTCCCATCGGCGGCGTGACGGCGTTCTCGGGCGGCAACACCGTCACCAATTCGCAACCCACCAGCGACACGCTGCGCGCCAAGTCGCCGGTGGTCATCGCCAAGGCGATCCAGAACCTGACGCTCGACGCCGCGCCGGTGGCGCCTTTCACCGCCGGCACCGCCACACGCGCGCCCGGCCAGGCCGGCGTGCTCGCCATCCGCCTGACCAACCCCAACGCCGTGCCGCTGACAGCCGTCGGCTTCACCGACACGCTGCCCTCGGGGCTGGTGGTGGCCGCCACGCCGGGTGTGAGCAACACCTGCGCCGGCACGGTCACGGCCGACCCGTCGGGCACGCTGGTGCGGCTGGCTGGCGCAACGCTGGCAGCCAACGCCTCGTGCGTGGTGAACGTGAACGTGCTGAGCAACATCTCGGGCACCTACACCAACACCATTCCTGCCGGTGGCGTGACCACCTTCGAAGGCGTGACCAACGACGAGCCGACGCGTGCCCGCGTCATCGTCTCGGTGCCGCCGGGCGTGACCAAGCAGTTCGTTCCGGCCGTCATCCCGCCGGGCGGCACATCGCGCCTGACGATCTTCATCGCCAACGAGAACGCCTCGGCGCTCACGCTGACGTCCGCGCTCACAGACACCCTTCCCACGGTGCCGGGCCAGGTCCGCGTGGCCACGCCACCCAACGTGGTGAATTCGTGCCTGGGCCCGGGTGGCGTGGCTGCGCCCGCGGGTGCCACCAGCGTGGTGCTGTCCAGTAACTCCACCGTGCCTGCGGGCGGTTGCTCGATCGCGGTGGACGTGACGGCATCGTCGTCCGGCACGCACAACAACACCATCCCGGCCGGCGCACTGCAGACCAACCTGGGCGTGAACCCGCAGCCGGCCAATGCGCCGCTGGTGGTGAGCACGCTGGGCTACGTCTCGGGCCGCGTGTTCCAGGACAACAACACCGTGCCCAACGGCACCTATGAGTCGGGCACCGACACGCCGCTGGCCGGCGTGACGATCGAGCTGCGTGCCGGAGCCAGCTGCGCGGCGCCGCTGTACGCGGCGACCGGCTTCACCAACCCGGTGCTCACCGACGCGCTGGGCAACTACCTGTTCAGCAGCCTGCCGGCGGGCCCCTACAGCCTCTGCCAGCCCACGCAGCCGGCGGGCACCGCCAACGGCATCACCACGGCCGGCACCCCGCAAGGCGGCGGCACGATCGGCACGGCCACGGGCGTGGCCACCGTGCCCAGCGCCATCACCAACCTGGTGCTGGCGGACCTGGGTGGCGGCGCCGTGTCGGGCTCCACCGGCAACAACTTCGCCGAAGTCGTGCTGTCGTCCATCTCGGGCACGGCCTTCATCGACATGAACAACAACGGCGTGCAGAACGGCGCCGACACGCCGCTGGCCGGCGTGACGATCGAACTGCTCGACGCCGGTGGCGGCGTGATCGCCACCACCACCACGGCCGCCGATGGCAGCTACAGCTTCACCGGCCTGCAGCCGGGCACCTACAGCGTGCGCCAGCCCACGCAGCCGCCGGGCACCTCGTCGGGCCTCACCGTGCCGGGCACGATCAACGGCACGCCGGTGGGCACGGCCACCACGCCGGCCGTGACCGCCAGCCGCATCAGCAACATCGTGCTGCCGCCCAACGCGCAGTCGGTGCAGAACAACTTCGCCGAACTGCCCAACACCCGCACGGTGTCGGGCGCGGTGTTCCTCGACTACGACAACAACGGCCTGCTCGATGGTCCGTCCGACCATGGCCTGGGCGGCCAGGTGATCAACCTCACCGGCACCGACGTCAACGGCGGCACCGTCACGCGCACCACCACCACGGCCGCCGACGGCAGCTACAGCTTCACCGGCCTGCCCCCCGGCACCTATGCCGTGACGCAGCCGGCGCAGCCCACGGGCACCACCAACGGCATCACCACGCCCGGCTCGGCCGGCGGCACGGCCACGGGGCCGGCCACCGCGCCCAGCGCGATCGCCAACATCGACCTGACGAGCACCCCGGTATCGGGCGGCAACAACTTCGCCGAAGTGCCCAACGCCGCGCCCGACCTGGCCATCAGCAAGACGCACGCGCCTTCGGCCTTCGCGGCCGGCGGCAACGTGGGCTACTACACGATCACGCCGCGCAACATCGGCCCGGTCGCCACCAGCGGCACGATCACCATCACCGACACGCTGCCCGCGGGCATCACCGTGGCCGAGCCGGCCACGGGCACGGGCTGGGCCTGCGTGGGCGCGGTGGGCGCCAGCGTGGTGACCTGCACCGGCACCACTCCCATCGCCGCCAACGCCGCCGGCGCGCCCATCACGCTGCGCGTGTCGGTGGCGCCGGCCGCGGTCGGCCAGGTGCTGGTCAACCGCGTGCGCGTCGACGGCGGCGGCGAGCCGGCCGGCTTCGACGGCAACAACACGGCCGAAGACCCGGTGGCCGTCACCGCCGGCGCGGCCCTGTCGGGCCACGTGTGGCGCGACACCAACCACGACCGCATTCGCGACCCGGGCGAGCCCCTGGTCGAAGGCTGGACGGTCGAGCTGCTCAACGGCGGCGTGGTCGTGGCCACCACCACCACCGATGCCGGCGGCGCCTACCGCTTCGAGGAACTCGCGCCGGGCAGTGGCTACACCGTCCGCTTCCGCGAACCCGGCACCGGCCGCCTGTATGGCCGCCCGGTGCCCAACGAGCGCGGCGTGGCCTACACCAGCGGCGTCACCAATGCATCGGCCAACCCGGCCGGCGCCGACAACACGCGCGGCGTGCTCGACGGCCTGACCCTGCTGGCCGGCGACAACGTGGTCGAGCAGAGCCTGCCGCTCGATCCGGCCGGCGTGGTGTATGACGCGATCACCCGCGCGCCGGTCAGCGGAGCGACCGTCACCATCAGCGGCCCGGCCGGCTTCACGGCGGCCAACGTCATCGGCGGCCAGCTGTCGCAGGTCACCGGTGCCACCGGCGCCTACCAGTTCCTGCTGCTGCCGGGCGCGCCCGTGGGCACCTACACGCTCACCGTCACCGAGCCGCCGGGCTATGCGCCGGGTGTCTCGACGCTGATCCCGCCATGCACGGCCACCCTCAACGTGCTGCCCGCGCCGCCCGATCCGGCGCTGGTGCAGAACGCCAACCAGGCACCCGACGCGGCCGCGCCGCTGCACGACCCGGCCACCTGCGCCGCCACTTCGGCGGGCCTGGGCGCCGGTGCCGGCAGCACGCAGTACTACCTGAGCTTCGAGCTGAACCCCGCGTTCCCGGGCGGATCGGCCAACCTGGTGAACAACCACATCCCGCTCGACCCGATGGGCGCGACCGGCTTCAGCATCACCAAGACCGGCGACAAGCGCGTGGTCGAAGTGGGCGACACCGTGCTCTACACGATCACCGTGCGCCGCACGCAGGGCGCGCCGATCCCGCAGATCACCGTGCACGACCGCCTGCCCGCCGGCTTCACGCTGGTGCCCGGCACGGTGCGCGTGAACGGCGCAGCTGCGCCGAACCCCTCCGGCGGCGTCGGCCCGGTGCTGGGCTTCACCATCGGCGGCCTGCCGGTGGGCGGCAGCGCCACGCTGACCTACCGCGTCCGCGTGGGCGTGGGCAGCCAGCAGGGCACGGGCCTGAACATCGCGAAGGCCTACGGCTGCGCGGTGCCGGCCGGTTGCCTGGATGCGAACCAGAACCCGGTGCCCGCGAGCATCGCGTCGAACGAGGCGCGCTTCCAGGTCAAGGTGACCGGCGGCGTGTTCACCACCGAAGCCTGCGTGGTCGGCAAGATCTTCGTCGACTGCAACGGCAACCACATCCAGGACGCCGAAGAAGTCGGCATCCCCGGTGTGCGCCTGTACTTCCAGAGCGGCGACTGGCTCGTCAGCGACAGCGAGGGCAAATACAGCCAGTGCGGCCTGACGCCCAACAGCCACGTGCTGAAGGTCGACCCGCGCACGCTGCCCAAGGGCTCGCGCCTGGTCACGTCGAGCAACCGCAACCTGGGTGACGGCAACAGCCTGTTCCTGGACATCAAGAACGGCGAACTGCACCGCGCCGACTTCATCGAGGGCAGCTGCGCCAACCCGGTGATGGAGCAGGTGAAAGCGCGCCGCGCCCAGGGCGAGGTGCGTTCGGTGCAGACCGAGAGGAAGGGCGGCCCGGCGCTGCGCTTCGAGAGCCGGCCGCTGACCGCGCCACGGCAGGCCACCGACTCCGCCAACCAGCCCATCGTGCAGCCGCGCGCAGGAGATGCACGTGCACGCTAAACCGAACCTGATTGCCGCGCCCATGCGTTCCTCTTCCTGCCCCGTCGCCCGCGCCGCGCTGGCCGTCGCCGTCGCCGCCGCGCTCGCGCACGGCCTGCCTGCACTGGCGGCCGATGCGGCCGAGCCCCTGCCCGCCGACAGCACCGGCTACGCGCCGGTGGGCGCCCCCGGCCGCACCAGCGTCAACGGTGTGGCGCTGCCGCTCTATCCGATGGCCGATCCGCGCGCCGCCGGCCTGGGCCAGGCCAGCAGCGTGCTGTCGGGCCAGTCGGGCGCGGTGGACTACGCCGCCGCGCGCGCCGCCGCCCGCCTCGTCGTCGAGGTGGAGCGCAACGCCGTGCCGGCCGACGGCCAGACGCCGGTCGAGGTGACCGTGCGCGTGATGGGTGCCGATGGCCGCCCGCTCACGGGCACCGTCTTCGCCACGATCGAGCACAGCGGCGGACGCGTGCTGTTGGACGGTGCGAAGACCGACGAGAAAGGTCCGCTCGGCCGAGACGCCGACCGCGTCACCCCCGGCGTGCAACTGCCGGTGCAGGATGGCGTGGCGCGCTTCCGCCTGCTCGCACCCATGACCGCGCAGGACGTGCAACTGCGCGTGACCGTCGGCGGCCAGGAAGCCGCCGGCGTGGTGAGCTTCGTGCCCGAGATGCGCGACATGGTGGCCGCCGGCCTGATCGACGGCATCATCAACTTCCGTGGCCGCACCAGCGGCGTGATGACGCCCGCGCGCCACGAAGACGCGTTCGACCGCGAGATCCGCATGTGGAGCCGCCAGTTCGAAGGCGGCAAGTCGTCGGCCGCCGCGCGCGCCGCCTTCTTCCTCAAGGGCACCGTCCAGGGCAAGTACCTGCTGACGGCGGCTTACGACTCCGACAAGGAAACGCGCTCGCGCCTGTTGCGCGACATCCGCGCCGAAGAGTTCTACCCCGTGTACGGCGATGCCTCGCTGCGCGGGCGCGACGCCATCTCCGACAGCCGCCTCTACGTGCGCATCGACGAGAACCGCAACTACCTGCTGTGGGGTGACTTCTCCACCGGGGACGGCTTCACGCAGATGCGCGGCGGCGGCGCCACCGCGCCGCTGGCGCAGCGCAGCCTGGGCAACTACAACCGCACGGCCACGGGCGTGCGCTACCACCACGACGAGAACGGCCTGGTGGGCAACGTGTTCGCCTTCCGCGACACGCTGGTGCAGGTGGTGGAAGAGTTCGCGAGCCAGGGCAGCGGCCCGTACGGCCTGCGCAACAACGCGGTGCTCGAAGGCACCGAGAAGGTCGAGGTCATCGTGCGCGACCGCGACCAGCCCTCGCGCATCCTGTCGGCCACGCCGCTCGCGCTGGGCGCCGACTACACGTTCGAGCCGTTCTCGGGCCGCATCCTGCTGGCCACTTTCCTGCCGTCCACCGACTCCAGCCTCAACCCGGTGTCGCTGCGCGTGACCTACGAGGTGGACCAGGGCGGCGACCCGTTCTGGGTGGTGGGCGCCGACGGCCAGCTGCGCGTGAGCGAGACGGTGGAGATCGGCGGCTCGGTGGTCAAGGACGACAACCCGCTGGCCGGCCGCAACATGGCCAGCGCCAACATCGGCTGGCGCATCTCGCCCGAAACCATGGTGGTGGCCGAAGTGGCGCGCACCAGCAGCGAGGTCAACACCAACCCCGTCAACCAGTCGTCGCTGCCCGGCATGGCCGGCCGCTCGGGCGACGTGTCGGGCAACGCATGGCGCCTGGAGATGGCGCACAAGGGCGAGCGCACCGAGGCCACGGCCTTCATCGGGCGCAGCGACACCACGTTCGACAACCTCTCGGCACCGCTCACGGGCGGGCGCGGCGAGGCCAGCCTGTACGGCGCCTACCAGCTCACCGAGGGTGTCAAGCTCTACGCCCAGGCGCAGCGCAGCGAGGACCGCAACCCCGGCGCGTCCGACCGCAGCTCGGCGCAACTGGGCGCGGCTTTCAGCCTGACCGACCGCCTCACGCTCGACGTCGGCCTGCGCGCCATCCGCGAATCGGCGGGCACGACGACGGCGCTGTTCTCCACGCCGTTCTCCTCCACGCTGGGCCTCACGGGCAGCATCGCCACCGGCTCGGGCGGCAGCGCCGTCGGCTTCGGCACGCAGGTGATCGACCCGGTGAGCGGCCTGCCGGTCATCGTCTCGGGCACCAGCCTGGGCGGCAGCACCTACGTCAACCCCACCGACATCAGCAGCGAGACGGTGCGCGTGGGCCTGGGCTTCCGCTACAGCGAACGCCTCACGCTCGGCGGCGAGGTGGAGCACGATATCGGTGGCGAATCGCGCCGGCGCATCGCGCTGGGCGGCGACTACCAGATCGCCGAGCGCACGCGCCTGTACGGCCGCTACGAACGCCAGACCGGCCTGGCCAGCCCCAACGCGCTGACCACCGGCCTGCGCGAGAGCGATGCCTTCGTGTTCGGCGTGAACTCGACCTACCTCAAGGACACGCAGCTGTTCAGCGAGTACCGCCTGCGCGATGCCGTGAGCGGGCGCGACCTGCAGATGGCCTCGGGCGTGCGCAACATGTGGGACCTCGCCACGGGCCTGCGCCTGAACACGGCGCTCGAACGCGTGCGCGTGGTCTCGGGCGATTCGCCCGATGCCTGGGCCACCTCGGTGGGCGTGGACTGGTTCGCCAATCCGCTGTGGCGCGCGTCCACCAAGGTCGAATACCGCCGCTCGGGCGACATCGAGACCACGCCCGCCAACGAAGGCTTCGACACCACGCTGTGGCAGGCCATGGTCGCGCGCAAGCTCGACCGCGACTGGACGCTGCTGGCGCGCAACTACCTGCTGCGCACCGCCTACGACGCGCGCGGCGGCGTGCTGCAGAACCGCGCGCAACTCGGCGTGGCCTACCGCGACACCGATACCAACCGCGTCAACGCGCTGGCCAAGTACGAGTACAAGACCGAGCGCGACGCCAGCAACGCCAGCGTGGGCACGCTCGCCTCGCGCGCGCACATCGTCTCGCTGCATGCCGACTACCACCCCTCGCGGCCGTGGTGGATGACCGGCCGCGCCGCCGGCAAGTGGCAGGCCGACCGCTTCGAGAACGGCGTTCGCGACCGCTTCAACGCGCAACTGCTCTCGGGCCGCATCGTCTACGACATCACCGAGAAGTGGGATGTCGGTGTGATGACAGCGGTGCAGTTCGGTCAGCGCGGTGCACGCCAGAGCGCCTATGGCGTCGAGGCCGGCTACCAGCTCAGCCAGAACCTGTGGCTGTCGGTGGGCTACAACCGCGCCGGCTTCTCGGCCGACCGCGACCTGGCGGGCTACGAATACACCCGCTCGGGCGTCTACCTGCGCCTGCGCTTCAAGTTCGACGAAGACCTCTTCGCCACCCGCAACCCGTCCGTGAACCCCGTTGCGGCACGCTGACATCCGGAGCATTCCAGCCATGAACCTCTCCCGTTCCCTCCTGTCCCTGGCGCTCGCGCTGTCGGCGTCGGCCGTGTTCGCGCAGGCACCGCAGCTGCGACCGCAGGCCGAGCGCATCACCGACGAAGCCATCCAGGCCGACCACGCCACCTTCGAGGCGCAGCAGTTGCGCCTGCGCCGCCTCAACGAAGGCGGCCGCGTGCAGGCCGATTACCACCTCTCCAAGGCGCAGTGCTGGCTCGACGTGTCCTTCCACGAATACACGCGCAACGACCGCAGCGCCTTCCCGCAGCAGGCGCTGGAGCAATCCGCGCGGCTGGCCACGGCGATGGAGAACAAGGTCTCGCCGCTGCCGTTCGATACCCCGCACGTCAATGGCGCCGAGCCCATCCGCCCCGACCTGTGGGCGCGCGCCGGCGCGCTGCGCCAGCACGGGGGTTTCCAGTGCGCGCAGCAGGCCACGGCCTGCGGCGAGGTGGAACTGGTGCACGCCGCCAACGAAAACACGCAGCAGGGTTGGCGCCATGCACGGCCCTATGTGCAGATGGCCGAAGACCGCCTTGCGCTGGCCGAGCAACAGGCCGCCGCCTGCCTGCCGCCGCCGCGCGCCCCGGCGCCCGCGCCTGTCGTGGTGCCCGCACCGGCGCCGGCCGCCGTGAGCCTGGACGCACGCGTGCTGTTCGCCTTCGACAAAGCGGGCCGCGATGACATCCGCCCCGAAAGCCTGGTGGCCCTGCGCCGTCTGGCCGACGACATCCGTGCGCGCGGCGTGCGCGTCGAATCGTTGCAGCTCACCGGCCATGCCGACCGGCTCAACAGCACCGGCAATGCCGGCTACAACGTCGAACTCTCGCGCCAGCGCGTCGAGACCGTGCGCGCCCTGCTGACCGAACTCGGCGTGGTGGCCGCCACCGTCCAGGCCCAGCCGCGCGGCGATACGCAGCCCGTGGATGCCTGCACCGGCCCGTTCGCCAGCCGCGATGCGCTGCAGGACTGTCTGCTGGTCAACCGGCGCGTCGACGTCGTCGTGCGTGGCAGCGCACGCCCCTGAAGGCCATGAAGAGGGCAGGCGTCACAGCTCGTTACGGTGATTTGGGGGTCGAGGGTACCGATGCGTCATTTGACGCAACGGGCTCGCCGACAATCGTCCGTGCGTCTTCCCTGCCGGGCAGATTCGACCATCCCCGTCTTGCTGGCGTGCCCCTTTCCTCGACTCCACTTCCCCGCGTCTACATCATCGAGGACGATGCCGACCTGCGCGAGGAGATGGTGTATGGCCTGGGAGAGATGGGCTTCGACGTCCTGGGCTTCCCCGATGCGCCCGCGTTCTACCGTGCGCAGGCCGTGCAGCCCTGCGACGTGGCCGTGGTCGACGTGGGGCTGCCGGGCGAGGACGGCCACAGCGTGGCGCGCCACCTGCGCGTGAGCAGTGCGGTGGGCATCGTGATGCTGACCGCGCGCGGCACACTGCAGGACCGCCTGCACGGCCTGCAGCAGGGCGCCGACGCCTACCTGGTCAAGCCCGTGCACCTGCTGGAACTTAGCGCCGTGCTGCGCGGGCTCGGCCACCGCGTGGCCCAGCATCGCACCGCGATGCGCTCGGGCGGCGGTGCGGCGCCCGCGGCTTCATCCGTCGAAGGCGGCGACTGGCGTCTCACCGAAGCGGGCTGGACGCTGCGCGATCCGCAGGGCCGCACGATGCCGCTCACTTACTCCGAGCGGCTGTTCCTGCGCTGCCTGTTCGAGACGCTGGACACGCCCGTCAGCCGCGACCGGCTGATCTCCGCGCTGGGCGGCAGCGAGGATTTCGATCCGCACCGCATCGACGCGCTGGCCAGCCGCCTGCGCCGCAAGGCCGAAGCCGCCGGCATCGCGCTGTCATTGCGCGCAGTGCGTGGTGTGGGATACGTGTTCCATTCCACCGCGCTGCAGCGCGGCGGCTGACGGACAGAGCCGCCGCGCTTCAGCGACGGATACCGGCCAGCATGCGCAGCAGGCCGCGGTTGATTTCTTCCAGATCCATCTCGTGCTCGGCCGCCAGCACGGCCAGGTTGCCGGGCTCGGGCGACTCGAGCGCGATGGCCGCCAGCAGCGCGCCCGCGTAGGGCCCGGTACCCAGCACGGTGGCCGCGTGGATGCGCTCGGACAGCGGCAGCCGCTGCAGCACGGTGGCCAGCGGCTCGCCCTGCAACAGGTCGATCTGCGAGAACAGTCCGCACAGGTAGACCTCGCGCCGCAGGTCCTCCTCGATGCCGGTCTCCATCAGTTCCTCGACCAGGCTGGCGCGCAGCACCATCGACAGGCGCACGGGCTGCAGGTCGGCATCGCTGCTGGCGTGTGGCAGTTGCTCGGTGAGCCAGGTCTTGAGCGAGTTGACGCCCATCATCATCAGCGCGTGGCGGATCGAACCGATGCCGGTGCGCAGCCCCATCGCCGCCGAGTTGACGAAGGTGAGCATGCGGTAGACCAGCAGCGGTTCGTCGCTGATGATCTGCTCCAGCCGCTCCATCGACTGCTCGGTATCGAGCGCCAGCAGCAACTGCGTGACCACGCGGTGCGAGGGCTGCAGCGACTGGTAGCGCCAGGCATGCAGCACGTCCTCGGCGGGCCAGCCGGAAACGGCCCACGCGCCCTGCTGGTCCAGGCAATGCTGGGCCAGCGCGCGGCTGGCCACGCCCTCGTAGATCTGACCGGGCTGCACCGGGCTGGGCCGGGCGTTGGCCTGGCCCTGGCGGCGCGCGGCCTGGGCCTGCAGCGCCTGCATGGCGGCCTGTGGGCCCAGGTGGATCACCCGCCGCTCGAAGAGGCGCGCCACGTCGGGCAGCACGGCCTCGCCGGGCTCGGTGCGCAGCGCCAGCTTGACGCCACGCGCGGCGGCCTGGCGGGTGGCGGCGGCCAGCGCGGCGTCCTGGCGCAGCCAGGCCAGCGGCACCTCGAACACCGGAGCGCCCGGCTGAGCGTGTTCCAGCAGTTCATGCAGCAGCGCGGCGGCGCGGATGGACAGCAATAGCGGCGGCGCGCCCAACGCCCAGATCTCGTCGATGATGCGCAGCAGGTGCACGGCATCCTGCGTGGGGGTGGCGCCTTCGTGCACGAACAGCTGCACGCCCGCGATCTCGCGCGAACGGTTCCACAGGGGCCGGTACCCCAGCGTGACGGACCCCAGCACCGACTGCACCATCTGAAACCGATCCCCTCGTTGTGGCTGCCTGGATTGTCATGGCCGGCGCGCGGCGGCGCCGTGTTCAGGAGCGCGCGTCAACCGATGTAGTTGAACAGCGACAGCTTCTGGATTTGAGCATACGTCTGCAGCGCCACCGAGTACGCGGTCTGCTGGGTGTTGAAGTCGGACAGCGCCTTGACCATGTCGAGGTCTTCCGCGCGGGCGCGGTCGGCTTCCAGCTGGATCTTCCGGCCCGATTGCTGGTTGGTGATGATGTCCGCGCGCGAGAGCAGCTCGCCTGCCTGGCCGCGCGCCGACGACACGCGGGCCATCGCCGCGTCGACCTCGGTCAGCGATCGCGCCACGTCGTGCGCGATGGTCCCGCCCGCGTGGCCGCCGGCTTCCACCGCCGCGATGGCGCGGTCCATCACGCCGAACACGCTGTCCGTGCCGGCGGGGCCGAGGGTCAGGGCTTCGCCGTTGGCGGGCGTGCCCTGCAGCTTGAGCGTCATGCCGTCGAAAGTGACGTCCTGGCCGGCCGTGTAGGGCTGGCCCGCGACCACCGCCGTGGCGGTGGTGAGGTCGGTCACGGTGTACGTGGTCACGCCGCCCGTCACCGTGAAGGCGATGCTGTAGTTGTGCCCGGTGAGGGCCGACGGGTCGGTTACGCGGCCGGCATCGCTCCACACCTGCGACGTGCCCGCGGCCTGGGCCACGGTGAAGACGCCGTTGCCTTGCGGCACGTTCATCCAGGTGGAAAAGCCGTCCAGCGTCGCCGGGACGGTGGTGGGGGTGGCCGCCGCCTGGCCCGAGAGCGCGTCGTACACCACGCCGCCGGCCGCATCGACGAAGGGCGTGCTCGCGCTGCCCAGGCCGCCGAACAGCGGCTGGCCGTTGACATCGCGCGTGTTGGCCAGCGCCAGGATCTGGTCGCGCAGGCTGCGCATTTCCTGCGCGACGGACTGGCGGTCGGCCGACGACAGCCCCGTGTTGCCGCCCTTGACGACCAGCTCGCGCAGGCGTTGCATCAGCGTGCCGGCCGAACCGAGCGTGGATTCGGCCTCGGTGAGCGCATTGCGCTGCGTCTCCAGCACGCGCTGGTCGGTATCGATGCGGGCCATGCGCGTGCGCGCGCGTTCCGCCTGCGCGGCGGCGGCCGGGTCGTCGCTGGCGCGCACCACCCGCTTGCCCGCGGTCATGTTCTCCTGCATGTTGACCAGCGCGTTCTGGCGCGACGACAGGCGCAGCAGCGACGAGCCGTAGGCGTCGGCGGTGGCGGTGCGGGTGAGGTTGGTCAATGCCATGGTCCGTGCTTTCAGGCGTGCGATCAGCGGCCGAGGTTGGAGATGAGCGTGTCGAAGATGGTCTGCGAGATCTGGATCATCTTGGCCGAGGCCTGATAGGCCTGCTGGTACATCAGCAGCTTGGAGGCCTCTTCGTCCAGGTTCACGCCGGTGACCGATGCCTTGGTCGATGCGGCCGTGGTGGCCACCGAGGCCGACACGTTGGCCGCGTACTGCGCGCCCTGCGACAGCACCCCGATCTGCGCCATCGCGCCGGCGTAGCCGTCGGCCACGGTCGCGCCGTCGAACATGGCCAGGTCGCGGATATTCATGAGCGCCGTGGCGTTGCCGCCGTCCAGGCCCGCATAGCCGGAAGAAGCCAGCTCCACCGTGATGGTGTCGCCCGGCTGCGGCGTGCCCTTGAGCACGAGGTTCCAGCCGTTGTAGCTGATGGGCTGGCCGGCGGTGTAGCTCACGCCGGTGGGGTTGCCTGTGCCGGTGCCGTTCACGTCGAAGGTGCCGGCGCCCGTGAACGTGAGGGTGACGGTGGCGGTCAGGTTGGCGTTGGGCGAGGTGGCCTGCACGGCCTGCACCGTCACGTGGCCGGTGTTGGTGGCGCCCGCGCGGGCCTGCACCGGGCTGGCCACGGCCAGCGCCGAGGCGTTGGTGAAGGCCGTGGCGATCTGCCCGGCCGCGGCCGAGAACGGCTTGAGCAGGAAGCGGTCGCCGTCGGCCACCGCGCCGCTGTTCACGCCGATGGTGATGCCGTCCACCGTGACCGGCAGCGGCCCGGTGTGGTTGGTGGCCTGGCCATCCGACAGCCGGATCACCGTGAGGGCACCGCCGGCGCCCACGCGCAGCTCGTAGTCCGACGCGGCCATGGCCGATGGGTCGGAGACGGTCAGGCCCAGCTCGGCCGTACCGGGGTTGCCGGGCAGGGCGTACGGCGTGGGCAGGGCGTTGGCCACGAACAGGTTGGCGCCGCTGTTGCCGCCCAGATCCACACCCATCCGGTGCTGTGCATTGACGGCGGTCTCCAGCGCCAGCGCCATGCGGCCCACCAGGTTGCGCGCGGTGGCCAGGTCGCTGTTGTTGAAGCGCAGCAGGCCGGCGACCGCACCGCCCGAGAGCGCGTTCTCGTCGATCGTGGTGACCAGGCCGCCGTTGTCGATGGCCAGCTTGAGCTTGCTCGGATCGCCGTACTCGTCGGTCGTCATCGACACCGTGCTCGCGCGCGAGCTCAGCACCAGCGGCTGGCTGCCCACGAAGACGGAGAGCGTGCCGTCCTTGACCGGCACGGTGGTGACCTGGATGTAGCTGCCCAGTTCGACGAGCAGCTGGTCGCGCGTGTCGAGCAGGTCGTTGGGCGTGTGGCCTGCGCCCTGCGCGCTGGCGATCTGGCCATTGACCTTGGCCAGGCGCTGCGCCAGGTCGTTGATGGCCGAAACCGAATCGGCGAGCTGGCGGCGTGCGCCATAGGCCATGTCGTCGATCTTGGACGACAGGTCGCGAAAGCGCGTGGCCGTCTCGTCGGCGCGTTGCAGCACCACCGAGCGGGCCGTCATGTCGGTGGGCGCGGTGGAGACGTCAGCGAATGCATTGAGCATGTCGTTGACGGCCGCGCCGATGCCCGCATCGCCGGCGGGAAAGAGGTCTTCCAGCTGCAGCAGCTGGCCGGCGCGCATCGCATCGGCGGCCGCGACCGAGTTGGTCAGCTGCGCCTGCTGCGTGAGGAAGCTGCTGTAGGCGCGCTCGATGGTCACGAGCTGCACGCCCTTGCCCACGTAGCCGCCGCCCGTGCCCTGTCCTTCGACGGCGCGCGTCACCACGGTCTGGCGCGAGTAGCCGACCGTGTTGACGTTGGCGATGTTGTTGCCGACGGTCTGCAGCGCCGTCTGGTTGACCATCAGCGCGCGCGTGCCGACGTTGAGGAGACCGTTGCTCATGCGTGCGTTTCCTGTGATGCGGCGTCAGGCCTGGGCCCGCTGGACCTGCAGAGCCGTGTTGATGGCGCGGCTGAGCTTGGCTGCGTATTGCGGATCGGTGGCGTAGCCGGCGCGCTGCAGTTCGCTGGCGTAAGCCACGGCCGAGCCGGTCTGCTGGCTGGCCTTCGCGTACCGCGGGCTCTCGTTGATCATGCGGGCGTAGTCGCGCATCGATTCCTCGAACGATCCGTAGGCGCGGAACTTCGCCGTCACCTTGCGCGGCTCGCCGTCGATGTATTCGGTGGTGGTGATCTCGGCCACCTTGCCCTTCCAGCCGGCCGTGGCCTTGATGCCGAACAGGTTGTGCGAATTGCTGCCGTCGGCATTGCGGATCTCGCTTCGGCCCCAGCCGGTCTCGTGCCCGGCCTGGCCCAGCATGAACTCGGCCGGGATGCCGGTGGCCTGCTCCACGCGCTCGGCCGCGTCGCTGTGCTTCTGCACGAAGGCGGCCTGGCGCGTGCCTGCCGCGCCCGTGGCGGCGGTGGCGCCGCCGCCCAGGGACACCGTGGGCATGACTTGGGGGGCGCCTGCGGGCTGCACCGTCTGGCGCATGAGCTGGCGTTCGATCATGGCCGACAGGCCGCCGGGCATGCCCGACATGCTGACCGACAACTGCTGGTCGAGCAGGTCGTTGGCCAGATCGCCCGTGCTGCTGTCGAGCAGGCCGGACTTCATCGTGGCCTCGCGCATGCTCTTGAGCACCTCGCGCATGAACAGCGCCTCGAACTGCTTGGCGGCTTCCTTGACCGCCTTCGGGTCGTTGCCGCCGTTGGCCGCGTACTTCAGCGCGTTGAGCGACTTGCCGTCGGCCGCGAGCGAACCGCCGAGCCCGGAGGTGGCCATGGAGATCGTGGACGGCACGTTCATTTCTGTTCTCCGGCGGCCCGGGCACCCCGTTGCGAGGCGAGGGTCCAGTGACGCCGCGGAACCGGCTTTGCCGGGCCGCAGGCGTCGCCCCCTTGCAGGGGGTCGGCGGACCACGCGAAGCGGGGGAGCCTGGGGGTGGTCATATCACTTCCAGTTCGGCGTTGAGCGCGCCCGAAGCCTTGATCGCCTGCAGGATGGCCAGCAGGTCCTGCGGCGTGGCGCCCAGCGCGTTGAGCGCGCGCACCACGTCCGACAGTTGCGGCGAGGCGGCCATCTGGATCACGTTGCCGGGCTCCTGCCGGATCTGGATGTCCGAGCGCTGGGCCACCACCGTTTCGCCGCGCGAGAGCGGAGCGGGCTGGCTGATGACGGGCGTGGAGCTCACCGTGATCGACAGGTTGCCGTGCGCGATGGCGCAGGGGCCCAGCGTGACGGCCTGGTTGAGCACGATCGAGCCGGTGCGCGAATTGATGACCACCTTGGCGGCGGGCACCGAGGCTTCGAGCGGCAGCTCTTCCAGCTCGGCGATGAAGGTCACGCGGTTGTGCGGATTGGCGGGCGCACGCACCTGCACCGTGCGGCCGTCCAGCGCCTGCGCCAGGCCCTGGCCCAGGCGGGTGTTGATGACCTGCGCCACGCGGCGCGCGGTCTGGAAGTCCGACGCGTTGAGGCCGAGGTTGATGAACTCGCCTTCCTGCAACGGCGTGGGCACGCTGCGTTCCACCTGCGCGCCGTCGGGAATGCGGCCGGCCGAGAGGTGGTTGATCTGCACCTTGCTGCCGCCCGCCGACGCGCCCGCACCGCCCACCACCAGGTTGCCCTGGGCCACGGCGTAGATCTCGCCGTCCAGGCCCTTGAGCGGCGTCATGATGAGCGTGCCGCCCTTGAGCGACTTGGCGTTGCCCATGGACGAGACCACCACGTCGATGGCCTGGCCCGGCTGCGCGAACGCCGGCAGCTGCGCCGTCACGATCACGGCCGCGACGTTCTTGAGCTGAAGCTGCGACAGGTTGGCTGCCGGCAGCGTGATGCCCATCTGCTGCAGGTAGTTGTTCAGGCTCTGCGTGGTGTAGGGCATCTGGGTGGTCTGGTCACCCGTGCCGTCCAGGCCCACGACCAGGCCGTAGCCGGTCAGCTGGTTGGAGCGCACGCCCTGCACGGCAGCCACTTCCTTCACGCGCAGCGCGTGCGCGGCGGGCAGCAGCGCCAGCGACAGCAGGGCGGCGGCGAAAAGGCGGAGAGTCTTCGTCGTCATGCGATCCGCCTCAGAAAGGGAGCATCGTGAGGAAGAAGCGCGCGAGCCACGGCATGATCTGCGACTCGCTCTGCGCGCCACGGCCGCGCGAGGCGATGCGCACGTTGGCCACCTGCGTGGACGGCACGACGCTGCCCGCACCCACCGAACGCGGATCGATGGTGCCCGAGAAGCGCAGCGTATCCACGTTCTCGTTCACGCCGATCTGCTTCTCGCCCGTGACCACCAGATGGCCGTTGGGCAGCACTTCCACGACGGTGGCCGTGATCGAGCCCGAGAAGGTGTTGGCGCTTTGCGTGCCGCCCTTGCCTTCGAAGGCGTTGGACGAGCCGGCCTGCGCATCGAGCTTGCCCAGGAAGTTCGAACCCATGAACGGCAAGGCGCTCACCGAGGCCTGTGTCGAGCTGGTCTTGTCGGCGGTGGACGTCTTGGTCTGGCTGGCGCTCACGTTCTCGACGATGGTGATCGTCACGATGTCGCCCACATAGCGGGCGCGGCGGTCCTCGAAGGCCGGGCGGAAGCTGGCCTGGCGGAACAGGCTGCCGGTGGCGGCGGGCGGGGTCGCCAGCGCCGGGCCCGCGGCGCCCGGCAGCGTGGCCAGGGCCTGGGCAGAGGGCTGGTAGAACTCGACCTGCGGCGTGCGCGAGAGCGTGTCGCAGCCAGCCAGAGCGAAGGCCAGCACGGCCAGGCCGGCGGCGCGCAGGGCGCGGAGGGTGGAGAAGCGGGTCGTCATGGCAGGGCTCGGTGGGGCGGTGCGGGCGATCACAGCTGCGACAGGCGCTGCAACATCTGGTCGGAGGTGGTCACGGCCTTGGAATTCATTTCGTAGGCGCGCTGCGTCTGGATCATGGTCACCAGCTCCTGCACCACGTTCACGTTCGATGTTTCCAGCGTGCCGCCCATGAGCACGCCGAGGCCGTTGGTGCCGGGTGTGCCGCCCTGGGGCGTGCCCGAGGCGGCGGTTTCGGAGAACAGGTTCTGGCCGCGCGGCTCCAGGCCCGCGGGGTTGATGAAGCTGGCGATGGCCAGCGTGCCCACTGTCTGCGGCTGGGCGCTGCCCGGCACGGTGACGGTGACGGTGCCGTCGGAGGCCACCGAGAGGCTGGTCGCGTTGGCTGGTACCGTGATGCCGTTGGCCACCGGCAGGCCCGACGAGGTGACGACCTGTCCCTGCGCGTTGAGCTGGAACGAGCCGTCGCGCGTGTAGCCGATGGTGCCGTCGGGCATGGTCACCTGGAACAGGCCGTTGCCGTTGATCGCCACGTCCAGGCTGCGGTCGGTCTGCTGCAGGCTGCCCTGCTGGAACGAACGCGAGGTGGCCACCGTGCGCACGCCCAGGCCCACCTGCAGGCCGGTGGGCAGCTCGGATTGCTCGGTGGAATTGGAGCCGACCTGGCGCAGGTTCTGGTACATCAGATCCTCGAACACGGCGTTGGCCCGCTTGAAGCCCGTGGTCGACACGTTGGCCAGGTTGTGCGAGATGACGTCCAGCTGCATCTGCTGGGCCTGCATGCCGGTCTTGGAGATCCAGAGCGAATTGATCATGGCGTGTTTCCTTCGGTGGCGCGCGCGTCGGGTTCGTGATCCGCGCTTGTCAGCCCTGGCCCAGCAACTGGCTGGCGGACTTGTCGTTGGCCTCGGCGGTCTGCAACAGGCGCATCTGCGCCTCGAACTGCCGTGCGGCGGCGATCATCCCGACCATGGTCTCGACCGCGTTGACGTTGGATGATTCGACGGCGCCGGTCTGGATGCGCGCGGTGCCGTCCTGCGGCAGCGCGTCCAGCGTGGCGGTGCGGAACAGCCCGTCCTCGCTGCGCACCAGGCGTTCTTCCGCGGTGGGGGTGACCAGCTTGAGCCGGCCCAGCGTGGTGGCCGGCTGGCCGGCCGTCTTGGCGCTGATCGTGCCGTCGGCGCCCAGGATCACCTCGGCGCCAGGCGGCACTTCGATCGGCGCACCGCCGTCGGACAGCACGGGCAGGCCGGTGGCCGTGACGAGCTGGCCGGTGGCGGTGAGCTCGAACGAGCCTGCGCGCGTGTAGGCCTCGGTGCCGTCCAGGCCCTGCACCGCGAACCAGGCGTTGCCCTGGGCCGCGGCGTCGAGCGAACGGCCGGTGTGCTGGATGGAGCCCGGCTGCGTGGAATGACCCGACGTGGCCTCCAGCGCGAACACGCGCGTGGTGGCCGCGCCCTGTGCATTGAGCGGCACGGCGCGGAAGGCCGACAGCTCGGCGCGGAAGCCGTTGGTCGACACATTGGCCAGGTTGTTGGCCAGCACCGACTGGCGCTGCGCCGCAGCGCTCGCGCCGGTCATCGACGTGTAGATCAGCTTGTCCATCAGCAGCTCCGGTCGCGACGGGCGCGAACGCAGGCCAGGGCGCGCCGCGCACGGCCGCCCGAAGCGGCTGCGCCGCCCCCTCGAAGGGGGTTGGCGGCTACACGCAGTGAGCAAGCCTGGGGGTGGGCCATGATTACCTCAGGTTCACCAGGGTCGACATGACCTGGTCCTGCGTCTTGATGGTCTGCGCGTTGGCCTGGTAGGCGCGCTGCGCGGTCATCATGCTCACCAGCTCGGCGGTGATGTCCACGTTGGACTCTTCCAGCGTGCCCGAGCGCAGCAGGCCGAACTGGCCCTCGCCGGGCGCGCCGACGATGGGCTGGCCCGATTCGTAGGTTTCCTTCCAGTAGCTGTTGCTCCCGGTGGTCAGGCCCTGCACGTTGCGGAAGTTCACCAGCGCGATCTGGCCGGCCGACTGCGTCTGGCCGTTCGAGTAGGTGGCGGTGATGACGCCGCTTTCCTCGATCTGCATGCCGGTGATCGTGCCGGCGGGGTAGCCGTCCGTCTGCAGCTCGTTGATGCCGAACTTGGTGTTGCTCTGCGTGGTCGCGCCCAGATCCAGGTTGACCGAGAACGTGCCGTTCTGCGAGGTCAGCGTGATCGGCGGGATCGTCGAGGCCACCAGTCCGCCCGTGGCGTTGAAGTTGATCGTCGTGTGCAGGGCCGGCGTGGAGCCGCCCACGCTGGTGTAGACGTCCCAGGTGTTGTTGGCGGTCTTGCTGAAGTAGATGCCCACGGGCACTTCGATACCCTGCGAGTCGTAGGCCGTGATCGAAGTGCCGTACGTGGTCACCGGCGTGGGCGGGGTGGCGGTGGCGGCCACGGGCGAGGTGGCATCGAGCGTGAACTCGGCGAACAGCTCGGTGGAGGCACGCGCCGGGATCGGGGCCGACGTGGGCAGCTGCAGCGGCACCAGCGTGGCGCTGGTGCGGTTACCGATGGTGTCGGTGTTGTAGCCCATGAGCTGCGAACCGTTGCCGTCCACGATGTTGCCGTCGCGGTCGAGCTTGAAGGCGCCGGCGCGCGTGTAGGCGGTCGAGCCATCGGGCAGGGTGACCTGGTAGAAGCCGCTGCCGTTGATGGCGATGTCCAGGTCGTTGCCGGTGATGTTGAGGCTGCCCTGCGAGAACTGCTGCGTGACGCGGCCCACCTCCACGCCCAGGCCCACGCTCACGCCGCCCACGATGCCGGCCGAGCTGGCGTACACCTCGGCGAATTCGGCGCGCTGGGATTTCATGCCGATGGTGCCGGCGTTGGAGATGTTGTGGCCGATGACGTCCAGGTTGCGGCTGGCGGCGTTCAGACCCGAGAGGCCTTGCTGAAAACTCATGGATTGCTCCTGTGGCGGGTGCGGTGAGTGGAGGGAGGGGCGTGTTCAGGCGCTTACAGCACGCCCTTGATCTTTCCGTAGGCGACGGCGCCGTTGGCTTCGAGTTCGAGCGACAGCGCGCCGCCTTCGACACCCACGTAGACGACCTTGTCGCGCATGAAGGTCTTGGATTCGACGGCCGTGCCGGAATTGCTGGCCGTCACCTTGAAGCGCAGGTCGGCGTTGTTGTATTGCGAGGCGTCCCAGCTGAAGCCGTGCGTGCCGGAACCCAGCGCGCCCAGCTGCAGGGTGTCCAGCACCACGCCGCCGGGCGTCAGCACTTCCACCTTGACGCTGGTGGCTGCGTCCGACAGCTCGAACACGCCCGAGGCCGTGTCTTCCACGCGCGTCATGGCATTGCCTTCGGTCAGCACGCTGCGGCCCACCAGGCTGCTGGACTGCAGCAGCTGCATGCCGCCGAACTGCTCGGCCATGCTCTTGACGGTGCTGTTGAGCTGCTGGATGCCGGTCACGGTGTTGATCTGCGCGATCTGCGAGGTCATCTCCGCGTTGTCCATCGGGTTCATCGGATCCTGGTTGTTCAGCTGCGCGACCAGCAGCTTGAGGAACCGGTCCTGCGCTTCCTCAGAGCCCGTGGCGGCCACCGACTTCTGGTCGAGCGACGACGTCGGCTTGTAGACGTAGGAGGAAGCGGCGTTGTTGACGGCGGTGGTCATGTGCGGGTCTCCCGGTGGATCACTGGCCCAGCTGCAGCGTCTTGAGCAGCAGCGACTTGGCGGTGTTCATCACTTCGACGTTGTTCTGGTAGGAGCGCGAGGCCGAGATCATGTTGACCATCTCCTCGACCGTGTTCACGTTGGAATGCGTGACGTAGCCCTGCGCGTCGGCCATGGGGTTGGCCGGGTCGTGCACCTTGCGCCCGGGCGTCTGGTTCTCGGTGACGTTGCTCACCGCCACGCCCGGCGTACGCTCGTTGCCCACGGGCACCGTCTGGAAGACCACCTGCCGCGCCTTGTAGGCCTGGCCGTCCGGGCCGGCCACCGCATCGGCGTTGGCCAGGTTGCTTGCCACCACGTTGAGGCGTTGCGACTGGGCGCTGATCGCGCTGGCCGAGACGCCGAAGATCGAGAACATGGACATGGGTGTGGGCCTCCGTGGGGCGATTACTGGCCGGTGATGGCCGACAGCAGCGTCTTCGACGAGCCGTTGATGAACCGCAGCGTGGCTTCGTAGCGCACGGCGTTGTCGGCGAAGGCGGCGCGCTCGCGGTCGAGATCGACGGTGTTGTTGTCCATGCTCGGCTGCGTCTGCGCGGCGTAGCCGGACGTGGCGCCCGCGCCGCCCGTGGATGCCGAGCCGCCCAGCGTCAGCGGGATGTGGCACGCCCCGGCGGTGGCCACCACGCCCTGCGGGCCCGAGGGCGCGAGCGCGAGCTGCGCCGAGCCGCCCACGGCCGTGCCGGTGGCCTGGCCCAGGGCCTGCGAGAAAGAGAAGTCCCGCGCCTGGTAGCCCGGCGTGTCGGCATTGGCGATGTTGCTGGCCAGCTGGCGCTGCCGCTCGGCGCGCAGCACCAGGGCCTTCGTGTGGAAGTCCAGCGCATTGCTCGGGTTCATCGTTTGTCCGCGTTCGGCCTCAAGGGTTGGAAGGGCAGGTCGCCCTATCGGCACGGGGGCCGCGGGCTTGAGCGAAATTGTCAAAGCCGCCGGTTTTTCCTAAAGGCCGAAGAAAGGGGGTTTCCGGCCCCTGTTCCACGCTTTCCCTTGACAGGCCGCCCCTACAGTTCTGGTCGTGGAAAAGGCCCGCGGGGCGTGCCGCTTCCATCCGCGCGGAGATCCCGCGTCGCTGTGCATCCCCGAATCCGCCCCGGCCTCACGAAGGAGTGCCCATGCCCCGTTTCCTGATGTCCGCCTTGCGCCCGGCCCTGTGCGCGCTGGCGCTGCTGCTGCCGCTGGCCGGCCCTGCGCTGGCCCAGGCGGCCGATGCCGCCCCGGCCGCCCTCGATGCCGACACCCAGCGCTGGCTCGACGACGCCGTGGCGCGCGCCCAGGCCGCCGCCGGCCTGCCATTGCGGATGGAAGTGAGCGTTGGCTCTCTCGATAGTCGCCTGCGCCTCGCGCCCTGTGCCAAGGTCGAGCCGCATGTGCCCGCCGGCACCCGCCTGTGGGGCCGCACGCGCCTGGGCCTGCGCTGCGTGGACGGCAACGCCCGCTGGAATGTCTTCCTGCCCATCACGATCAAGGCCTGGGGCCCCGCCTGGGTGCTGCGCGACAACGTGCTGCCCGGCCAGGTGCTGACCGAGGCCGACGCCACGCTGACCGAGGCCGACTGGGCCGCCGACAACTCGCCCGTGCTGGCCGACGCCACGCAGTGGGTGGGCCTGGCCGCCTCGCGCGCGCTCACGGGCGGCCAGCCGCTGCGCCAGGCCATGGTGAAGGCGCCGCAGATGTTCTCCGCCGGCGCGCAGGTGCGCGTGGTGGCCGGCGGCCCGGGCTTTCAGATCGCCGCCACCGGCCAGGCGCTCACGCCCGGCCTGCTGGGCCAGAGCGTGCGCATCCGCATGGAGGGCGGCCGCATCGCTTCCGGCACCGTGGTGGACGAGCGCACCGTCGAGCTGCACATGTGACCCGCTGCGGCCCCTGAAGGGCGCCAGAAAGCCCTCAAGTCCGCAGGCGCGGTGCCGAAAACAAAGGGAGACGTAGCCGGTGGTCTTGTAGCCAAACCGGCCGCAATTCACCTAAAGTGACCTAAAGTTGGAGCCAGTCGCGCCGATAACTTGAGCAATGGGCCTCATCCTGGGGCTTGCGAAAGACAGCCATGAAGATCAACCCGTCGCCTGAAAGCATCGCTGCGGCCACTGCCGCCGCAGCTGGCAAGGCCAGCGCCCGCCCGGCGCCGGCCGCGCCTGCGGCCGCGGGTGCCGCCCCGGCCCAGGCCACGGCGGTGACGGTCTCCAGCGCCACGCGTACTTCGCTGGAGCCCGCTAGCGGCGCGGCGGTCGATTCCCGAAAGGTGGCGGCCATGCGCGAGGCCATCGCCAACGGCACCTACAAGGTCGACGCCGAAGCCATCGCCGACAAGCTGCTGGCCAACGCCCAGGAAATGCTCAGCCGCAACCGCCGCGGCTGATCTCCGGCCCTCACATGACCACCCTCACGCCCGCCCACCAGGCCCTCGATGCCGTCGAGCAACAACTCGAGGCCGTGACCGACGCCTTGCGGCGCGGCGACGCCATGGCCCTGCAAGGGGCCACCGAAAGACTGCGCGCCGTGGCGCTGGCTTCGTCGCGGGCCCTGCAGGGCGTGGCCGAGGCCGGCCTGCGCGAGCGCCTGCTGGCCGCCCAGCGCCGCATGGTGCTGCAGCGCGAGCAGATCAGCCGCGGCAGCGCCATGGCCGAGCGCGCCGTGCGCACCGTGCTGCCGCACACCGTGGCCGACACGCCCACCTATGGCCCCGCCATGGGTGCGTCGCGCGGCGCCGGCGCGGCGGCTCGGCTGTACGCCGGCCGCGGCTGAAGCCCCGCCGCCTCGCCGCGGCCTCTGCCGGTTTCCTGCGTCGCCACGCCGTTCAGGCCGTGACCACGCGCGCCCCGCGCCATTCGCCCCGATCCAGCAACCCGCGCGCGGTCTCCGCCAGCACGACGCGCGCCGCCAGCCCCGCGGGCGACAGTTCGTCGTCGGACAGGCTGGCCAGCAGGCTCTGGCGCCGCAACTGGGGATCGGCCACTTCCAGCGCGCCCAGCGTGTCGTCGCGCAGCAGCGCGAGCGCCGAAGCCGTGTGCAGCGTCACCCCCATGCCGGCGCGCACGGCGGCCAGCAATGTGTCCAGCCCGTCGATCTCGCCCACCACGCGCGGCTGCACCGCCGCGCGCGCCAGAGCAGCATCCACCAGCGACCGCAGCGAGCCCGCGCCGGTGCTGGGCAGCACCAGTGGCACGCCGGCCAGTGCCTGCAGGCGCATGCGTCCCGCGCGCTGGGGCAGCGTGGCCAGGTGGGCGGGCGGCGCGATGACGAACAGGCTTTCTTCCAGCAGCGGCATCACGCTCCAGCGCCGTGCGGCCTGGGTGTCGAACACCACGGCCAGATCGATCTGGCGCGAATTGAGCAGGGCCGACACATGGCCCGACAGCCCTTCGACCATGTGCAGGCGGATGTCGGCATAGCGCTCGGCCATCGCGCGCATGAAGGGCAGGGCCAGCCGCGCCGCGGTGGTGGGCGCCATGCCCACGCTCACGTGGCCCGCCAGCCGGCCGTGCTGCGCGATGCGCGTGGCGTCTTCCACCTGGCGCAGGATCAGCTGCGCCTGCCGGTAGAAATCGAGTCCCGCTGCCGTGGGCACCACGCCGGTGGAGCGGCGTTGCAGCAGGCGGGTGGACAGGCCGCCCTCCAGCGTGCTGATCTGCTGGCTCAGCGTGGACGTGGTCACGCCCAGCTCGGCCGAAGCGCGGCCCATGCTGCCGAGCTCGACCACGCGCACGAAATAGCGCAACTGCCTCAATTCCATGGCGATCCTGTCTCCTGATGGGGATGGCGAAGCACTCGGTATCTACCCGCATGCCGCGTTCGATCTTATCGAACACCCCTTGCCGCACGGCCCGTGGCCGGGGCGCTGCCCGCTGCCTATAGTCCGCCGCATGGCAACCGTTCCTCCTCCGATGCTCGACCCCAGCCGGCCCACGTTCCGGCTGCCCGCCGGCACGTGCGACAGCCACGTGCACGTCTATGGCCCGGCCCGGGTGTTTCCTTTTTCCGAAGGCCGCGCCTACACGCCCGACGATGCGCCGGCCGAGCGGCTGGCCGCGCTGCACCGCATGCTGGGCGTGGAGCGCGTGGTGTTCGTGCAGGCCAGCATCCACGGCTTCGACAACCGCGCCATGCTCGATGCGGTGGCGCGCGATCCGGCCCGTCACCGCGGCGTGGCGCTGCTGCCCGTGGACGCCACCGAAGCCGAGATGCACCACCTGCACGCCGGCGGCGTGCGCGGCGTGCGCTTCAGCTTCATGCGGCATCTGGGCGCGGCCCCCGATCTGGACGGCGTGCGCCGGCTGGCCGAGCGCATGGCGCCGCTGGGATGGCACGTGCAGATCTACCTGGACGCGCAGGACCTGCCGGAGCTCGCGCCCTTCCTGCGATCGCTGCCCGTGCCCTTCGTCATCGACCACTTCGCGCGCGTGATGGTCGAGCGCGGCCTCGACCAGGCGCCCCTGCGCTTGCTGCTGCAACTGCTGGAGGACGAGCGCGCCTGGGTCAAGCTCAGCGGGCCCGAGCGCGTGTCGGCGGCGCTGTCCACCGGCGCCTTTCCCTACGAGGACGTGGCGCCGCTGGCGCGCCTGCTGGCCCATGCCGCACCCGACCGCGTGGTCTGGGGCAGCGACTGGCCGCACCCCAACGTGCGCGAGATCCCGGACGACGGCCTGTTGGTCGACCTGTTGCCGCGCCATGGGCTCGACGCCGCCGCGCTGCAGCGCCTGCTGGTCGACAACCCCGCGCGCCTCTACGGCTTCTGACGCCTGCCGCACACGCACACGTATTCCACAGCCTTCGAAAGACACATCGCACATGCAACAACCAGCCATCGGCATCATCGGCTACGGCGAGGTCGGGCGCATCTTCGCCCTGGGCCTCAAGGAGAAGGGCGCCACCATCGCGGGCGCCTGGGACATCAAGTTCGGCGCCGAGGCCACGCGCGACGTCACGCGGGCAGCGGCCGCCGCCGATGGCGTGCCGGCGCTCGCCTCGTCGGCCGAGGTGTGCGCGGTGGCCACGCTGGTGATCTCGGCCGTCACGGCATCGAGCACGCTGGCCGTGGCCGAGGAAGCCGCGCAGCACATCCGCCCCGGCGCGCTGTTCCTCGACCTCAACTCGGCCTCGCCGGGCACCAAGCAGAAGTGCTCGGCGCTGATCGAGGCCGCCGGCGGCCACTACGTCGAAGCGGGCGTGATGACCTCGGTGCCGCCCTACGGCATCCGCGTGCCCATGCTGCTGGGCGGCGCGAAGGCGGCCGAGCTGGCGCCGCAGCTCGTGGCCTGGGGCATGGATGCGAAGGCCGTGAGCGAGAAGCTGGGTGTCGCCTCGGCCATCAAGATGTGCCGCAGCGTGATGATCAAGGGCCTCGAAGCCCTGGTGATCGAGAGCTATGCCACGGCGCGCCACTACGGAGTGGAGGCCCACGTGCTGCCCACGCTGGCCGAGACCTTTCCCTCCATCGACTGGGAGAAGCAGGGCGCCTACTTCTTCAGCCGCGTGGTGCAGCACGGCAAGCGCCGCGCCGAGGAGATGCGCGAATCGGCCAACACCGTACGCGAGGCCGGCTTCGAGCCCTACATGACCGCCGCCATCGCCGACAAGCAGCAGTGGGTGGCCGACCAGGCCGCGGCCGGCGTGTTCGCGGACGTGGCGGACGACGCGCGCTGGCAGGACTTCGCCGACCGCCTGCTGGCCGCGCGCACGCGCTGAGCCACGACACCATGGCCGACCTGCTACCGCCGCCCGTCGACCGCCCGGCCTACGCGGGCCGCTGGCTCACCGATGCTGCCGACATGGCGCCGTTCCTCATGGACTGGCGCCGCCGCTGGACGGGCCGCGCGCTGGCGGTGGCCCAGCCCGACGACACGGCGGGCGTGGCTGCCGTGATGCGCTGGTGCCACGCGCGTGGCGTGGCGGTGGTGCCGCAGGGCGGCAACACGGGCCTCTCGGGCGGCAGCGTGCCCGACGAATCCGGCCGAGCGGTGGTGCTGTCGCTCACCCGCATGGCGCGCGTGCGCGAGATCGACACCGACAACGACACGCTGACGGTGGAGGCCGGCTGCACACTGCGTGCCGCGCAGGAGGCCGCTGCCGCAGCCGGCCGGCTGCTGCCCCTGTCGCTGGCGGCCGAAGGCAGCTGCACCATCGGCGGCAACCTGGCCACCAACGCGGGCGGCGTGCAGGTGCTGCGCTACGGCAACGCGCGCGAGCTGTGCCTGGGCCTGGAAGTGGTGCTGCCCGATGGCCAGGTGTGGGACGGCCTGCGCGGCCTGCGCAAGGACAACACCGGCTACGACCTGCGCCATCTGTTCATCGGCAGCGAGGGCACGCTGGGCATCATCACCACGGCCGTGCTCAAGCTGTATCCGCGGCCGGCGGACCGTGCCAACGCCCTGGTCGCCGTGGCCGATCCCGAGGCCGCCACGGCACTGCTGCGGCTGGCGCGCCAGGCCGCCGGTGACGCGCTCACGGCGTTCGAGCTGATCTCGCACACCAGCCTGTCGCTGGTGCTGCGCCACATGCCGGCCTGCCGTACGCCGCTGGCCGACGCCTCGCCCTGGTACGTGCTGATCGAGCTGAGTGCGCCGGCCTCGGCCGCGCCGCCGCAGCAGACGCTGGAGCACCTGCTCGAGCAGGCCCTCGGCCAGGGCCTGGCGGCCGATGCCGCCGTGGCCGCCACCGGCGCGCAGTTCGCCGCGCTCTGGGCGCTGCGCGAGAACATCTCCGAAGCGCAGGCCGCCGAAGGCAAGACCATCAAGCACGACATCGCGCTGCCCATCTCGGCCATCGCCGATTTCGTGCGCGAGACCGACGCCGCCATCGCCCACGCGTTCCCCGCCGCCCGGCTCGTGGTGTTCGGCCACCTGGGCGATGGCAACCTGCACTACAACCTCTCGCCCGCCGAGGGCGTGGACGCAGCCGACACCGCCGCGCAGGCGGCCTTCCTCGCCGACGAGCCCGCCCTCAACCGGCTGGTGCACGACGCCGTGGCCCGCCGGGGCGGATCAATCTCGGCCGAGCATGGCCTGGGCGTGCTGCGGCGCGACGAGGCCGCGCGCTACAAGTCGCCGGTCGAACGCTCGCTCATGCGTGCGATCAAGCAGGCCATCGATCCGCGCGGGCTGCTCAATCCCGGCAAGCTGCTCGCCAAGGTGGATGCCGCCGCGGAGTCCGCGCCATGAGCCGCCGTCCGCACGTGTTCCTGGCCTACACCGAGGCCGAATTCGCGCAGGCCTACGACGCCGAGCGCTGGGATGCGCTCACGCGCGTGGCCGAGGTGCGGCGCTGCCGCGGCACGCAGCCGCTCGAGGGCGCCGCGCTGGCCCGCGAGGCGCAGGGTTGCGACGCCATCGTCGCCTTCCGCTCGGTGCCCGGCCGCGCCGAAACGTTCGACGCGATGCCCGGCCTGGTGGCCTTCGTGCGCGCGGCGGTGGACACCAGCACCATCGACGTGGCGGCGGCCTCGCGCCACGGCGTGCTGGTCACGCACGTGCGGCCCGGCTTCGCCAACGCCGTGGCCGAGCTGGGGCTGGGCATGATGATCGACCTGGCGCGCGGCATCACGCGCCAGCGGCTCGCGCCCGGTGAGGCACCGCGCATCGGCCGGGAGCTGTCCGGCGCGGTGATGGGCCTGGTGGGCTACGGCACCATCGCGCGCCAGCTGCACGCGCTGGCCAACGCGCTGGGCATGCGCACGCTGGCTTTCGATCCCGGCCAGGTGGACACGGGCCTGGTGGCGCGCGTCGAGCTGGACACGCTGCTGAGCCAATCCGACTTCGTGGTCTGCCTGGCCGCCTCCACGCCAGCCACGCGCGGACTCATGGACGCACAGGCTTTCGCGCGCATGCGGCGCGGCGCGTTCTTCGTGAATCTCTCGCGCGGTGAACTGGTGGACGAGGACGCGCTGGAGGCGGCGCTCGACAGCGGGCACCTCGCCGGCGCGGCCCTGGACGTGGGCCAGGCCGCCGACCAGAAGCCCTCGGCCCGTTTCATGGCGCGAGCCGACGTGGTGGCCAGCCAGCACATCGGCAACAGCACGGCCGAGGCGCGTGCGTTCCAGACGCTGGAGACGATCCGCCAGATCGAGGCGCTGGCGCGCGGCGAACTGCCGCACGGCGCGCTCAATGCCGGCGAGGCCACGCGCCACGACACCTGGATGGCGGCCCGCGCGGCCAGCCCCCGACACTGACATGAATTGATGACTGGAGTGATGACGATGACACGAGACGGATCGCGCGGCACGGTGGTGGTCACCGGCGGTGCACAGGGCATCGGCTACGCCGTGGCCGAGCGGTTGGCCGCGGACGGCTACACGGTGGCGCTGGCCGACATGCGTGGCGCCCAGGAGGCTGCGGCCCGGCTGGGCCGTGGCGCGGTGGGCTTCACCGTGGACGTGAGCGATGCCGAGGCCGTGCGGCGCGCCATGGACGGCGCCGCCGCGCTGCAAGGCTCGCTGGCGGGGCTGGTCAACAACGCCGCGCTCTACACCACGCTGCGCAAGCAGGCCTTCGAGGACATCGCGCTGGACGAATGGCGGCGCGTGTTCGCGGTCAACGTCGAAGGCGTCTTCAACTGCTGCCGCTTCGCCATGCCGCACCTGCGCGCGGCCGGTGGCGGCTCGATCGTCAACCTGTCGTCGGCCACGGTGCTCAAGGGCAATCCGCTGCTGCTGCACTACGTGAGCAGCAAGGCGGCCGTGCTGGGCTTCACACGTGCGCTGGCGCGCGAGGCCGGCGAGTGGAACGTGCGCGTCAACGCCGTCTCGCCCGGCCTCACGCTCAGCGACGGCATCCTGGGCGACGGCACCAACCGCGACAAGCAGCGCGAGGACATCCGCCGCCAGCGCGCCCTGCACCGCGACATGGAGCCGTCCGACGTGGTCGGCGCCGTCGCTTTCCTGATGGGCCCCGATGCCCCGATGTTCACGGGCCAGAACCTGGTCATCGACGGCGGCATGACGATGAACTGATGCCGCCACATCCAACGACACGACAAAGGAGACATGCCATGAAGACCCCTTCCACCACCTTCCGCATCACACGCCGCCAGGGCGTTCTTGCCACCACCTTCGCCGCCGCGCTGCTGGCCGCCGGCGCCGCGTACGCGCAGCAGCCCTATCCGAACAAGGTGGTCCGCCTCGTCGTGCCTTTCGGCACCGGCGGCACCACCGACATCGTGGCCCGCGTGATGGCCGATCCGCTGGGCCGCGCGCTGGGCCAGCCGGTGATCGTGGAGAACAAAGCCGGCGGCGGCGGCACCGTGGGTGCGGCCGAAACCGCCCGTGCCACGCCCGACGGCTATGCGCTGGGCATGGCCACGGTGTCCACCACGGCCGCCAACCCCGCCATCAACCCGAAGATTCCGTACAACCCGCTGACCGACTTCACTCCCATCATCAACATCGCGGCCACGCCCAACGTGCTGGTTGTGCATCCCTCGTTCCCCGCGCAGAACTACAAGGAACTGCTGGCCGAGCTGAAGAAGAGCCCTGGCAAGTATTCGTACGCCTCGGGCGGCACGGGCTCCATCTCGCACCTGCAGATGGAACTGTTCAAGGGCCTCACGGGCACGTTCATGACGCACATCCCGTACCGCGGCGACGGCCCGGCGCTCAACGACACCGTGGCCGGCCAGGTGCTGGTGCAGTTCGGCAACCTGCCCTCGGCGCTGCCGTTCATCCAGGCCGGCCGCCTGCGCGCCATCGCCGTGGCCGCGCCGCAGCGGCTGTCGATCATGAAGGACACCCCCACCTTCGAGGAGATCGGCCTCACGCGCATGAACCGCATGGCCTACTTCGGCATCGCCGGCCCCAAGGGCCTGCCGCGCGACGTGGTCGACAAGGTGAATGCCGCGGCGCGCCAGGTGCTGCAGGACCCGGCGGTGCGCAAGCGCGTCGAGGACACGGGCTCGGTCGTCGTCGCCAACACGCCGGAGCAGTTCGCCCAGCAGATCCGCGAAGAGTTCGACAGCTACCGCCAGGTCGTCACCGACCAGAAGCTCACGCTGGAGTAAAAACGGCGCCATGACCACCCCCGACTCCAACTCCCGCATCCCCGTCCTCGTCCTGTGCCCGCTGCAACAGCAGCACGTGCGCCAGATCGCCGACCTGTTCGACATCGTCTACGCGCCCACGCCCGCCGAGCGCGCGCAGGCCATCGCGCAGCAGGGTGCGCGCTTTCGCTGCGTGCTCTCCATCGGCACCATCGGCCTGACGGCCGACGAGATCGCCGCCATGCCGGCGCTGGAACTGGTGTGCGCCCTGGGCGTGGGCTACGAGACCATCGACGTGGCGGCGGCGAAGGCGCGCGGGCTGGTGGTGGCCAACGGCGCGGGCACCAACGATGCCTGCGTGGCCGACCACGCCTTCGGCCTGCTGCTGGCGGCCGTGCGCGGCCTGGTCGTGCTGGATCGCGGCACGCGCCAGGGCCTGTGGCGCGACCAGATGACGGCCTACACCCCCACCGTCGGCGGCAAGCGGCTGGGCATCCTGGGCATGGGCATGATCGGCCGCCAGCTCGCGCGCCGCGCCGAGGGCTTCGACATGCAGGTGGCCTACCACTCGCGCAGCGCCAAGCCCGATCTGCCCTACCAGCGCTTCGACACACTGCTCGAACTGGCGCAGTGGGCCGACTTCCTGGTCGTGGCCACGCCCGGCGGCGCCGAGACGAAGCACATGGTCGATGCGGCCGTGATCGACGCCCTGGGGCCGCAGGGCGCGCTGGTCAACATCGCGCGCGGCAGCGTGGTCGATACCGCTGCGCTGGCGAGCGCACTGCGCGAAGGCCGCCTGGGCTGCGCGGGCATCGACGTCTACGAAAGCGAGCCGGAACGTCCGCGCGAACTGGTGGAGCTGGACAACATCGTCATCACGCCGCACGTGGCCGGCCGCTCGCCCGAGGCCATGCAGGCGTCGGTGGACCGCTTCGTCGAGAACGCCCAGGGCCATTTCAGCGGCCGTGGCGTGGTCACGCCCGTCTGACCGCGGAGCGCACTGCATGGACGCCACCCACGCGCGGGCTGCCGCCGCACGCCTGCTCGCCCATCGGCACGCCACCGCCCGCGTGGGCGTGCCGCAGACCCACGCCCCGCTGCCCCCGGCGGGCACCGTGCTCGATGGCGCACTCGCGCCCGCCACCGCGCAGGACGCCTACGACATCCAGGACGCATTGACGGCAGAACTCGGCCCCGTGGGCGGCTGGAAGGTGGGCGCGCGTGGAGAGGCCACGCCCACCTGCGCGCCGATCTGGCGCAGCCTGCGCCACGACGAAGTCAGCGCGCCCGTGTTCGCAGGCGACGCGGTCGACTACGAATGCGAGATCGCCTACGTCTTCGCCCGCGACCTGCCGGCCACCGGCACGCCCTACGCGGCGCCCGATGTGCTGGCGGCCATCGGCAGCACCCACGTCGGCATGGAGCTGCTGACGCCGCGCTTTGCCACACCCGCAGCCAACCCGGCCGAATCGCTCGTCATGCTGGCCGATGGCCTGCACTGCGGCGCCTACATCCTGGGCGCGCCCGTGCCGGGCTATCGCGCGGTGAATTGCGCCACGCAGCCGGTGCGCGTGGACGTGAACGGCCAGACCGTGATCGACCACGCAGGTGGCGCCACCGTGCCCGACCTCGTGCCGCTGCTCGTGTGGCTGGCCAACCACCTGGCCGCGCGCGGCCAGCCGATCCGGGCGGGCAATGTCGTCACCACCGGATCGTGGATGGGCAAGCGAGGGGCGCTGGAGGATGGGACGGGCGCGGTGCGCGAAGTGCGCACGCGGTTCGAGGGGGTGGGGGAGTTGAGGGTGCGCTTCGGGACAGGGTGAGAGCCTTGGCGTAGAAGGCCGGCGCAGGCAAGCGCTGAGTGATCAACTGTGATGCGGAATCGCCGCAGTTCGCTCATCGTGCATGGGCGATGTTCCTGTCGATTCAAGAGGTCGTCGCCCCACAGTGCCTATCGCCAGATCGCAAGCCCTCTGCGCCTCTGTTCTGTAGGTCATTGCAGCGGGAATGGCACTTCAATGGGCTTGCGGTCAGGGTCGCGAAGGAACTGCAGGTAGGTTTGTACGGCGAGTTTGAACTGCGCCAACGTGACCTCACCGCCTTCTTCACCATAGCCATCGTCAACATAGCCTTCAGTAAAACCGAACTCAAACCAGAACGTTGCCTTGGTGGAATTGAAGACTGCGGAAGTGGCGTTTATTCCAACGCTTGATTTTTGAATCTCCTCTCGCTCAACTTGCGCAATACTTTCAATCGCCAATTCGAGAACTTCTGCCGGAAACGTACTCAGTGCCGCGCACATCATCTCGTAGTGCTCAACTGGAACTGCCCTTGGTGTCAGTACATGCAAGTCGTAGTCAGTACTGGTTCGCTGCCTAATCCAGATTCTTTCTATGCAACGGAGAGTCAAATAGTCATGCGTTGATTCGGTTCTCATCTTCACGATCCGATTGGAGAAAAGGTGGTTCTGCCACTATCGGAGAAGAACTGGATCTTCACACCCGCTGGCGTTGTTCCAATAAAGGATCTTCCGACAGGTGTGTCTGCTCTACCAGCCTTGAATGCCTCTGCCACTTCGTATTCAATTCGCGCCTGCGACCAACTCGCATCGAAAAAAGTGGAAGGCTGCAGATTGCCCGTTCTTGCGTTGACCTTATCCACCCAAGAACTGGTCAGTGCATTCTGCTGGCCGCCGGGCCCCACGCCTGACAGACACGCCAGATCGCCATTGGCGCACTTCGCTGTCCCGGCGTCTTTTCCCCAGGAATCTCGGCGGAGCCCTGCGGGGCGGCACTCGGGCGGTAAGGTGAACCTCCCGATATCCACCTCGCGTTTCCTATTGACTACTTCCTGAAGAATTTCCTTGCCCAACGAAATGCGACTTCGAGCAGATTCTCTCCAGGGTCGCCAAGACCAAGCATTCTTGCTTGAGAGTCGTAGCCTGCAACGGCTGCAATACCGAGGCCGCAAAGGCTGAACCAGTACCAATGCTTTGACGGGATTTCAAGAAAAATCCACGGTCCTAAAGCCGCAGACAAGCCTACGACCAGCGCAATTGAAGTCAGTTTCGGCTTCATCTTTTTGGCCCCCCCACTGCGTTGTCAAAGTCGATCCTTTATCGTTTGTAGTCGTGGCTTAATCTCGCGTTCAGCTATCTCGTTTACTAGTGCCATTGGAATACCAGTCCGCTCTGAAAATGATTCGACCGCGATATCTACAGCTGTATCCACAACTATTTTTCCAGCGCTCGGATTGAACATTTGCTCAAGCAATCCAGCAATGCCAGCCGTAATCTCGAATGAAAGCACGAGGGGAGCATTCCCCGTTGCCGTAGCAAGCGCAGCAGCCCTCTGATAGTCTGTGCTGGCCTGTCCAAACACCTGTCCGATGGCCTTTTGCTGCTCAAGCGTGAGCGGTGCATTTTGCTGCCCACCTGAACCCACGCCTGACAAACACGCCACATCACCATTGGCGCACCGCGCAGTCGGTACATCCTTTGCACCCTGAGTTGTCTGCACCACCGATGGCGCGCTTGGACTGTAGGGAGAGCTACCCGGTATCCACCCCGCGTTCTCCTGCGTGTTGGCAATGATGTATTGCTGAATGTCGGCATCGTACTGACCCGGCACTTCCGCGACGGCGTTGCCATATGCAGTCTTGGGCATGCTGGGGTCTTGGGCGATGCTGTCCTGGATCGACTGTGGATATTCGTCAGCACGGTCATCGTATTGGGCAACTCACCGAACGCAACATTGCCCATCAGCTGCATCTGCTCCTCGATCTGCTCGGCGGTGTACTTGCCCGGTATGCGCCGCCCTCGGCCAACTTGGAAGCTTCTTCAGAATCGCTGTCTTTGAGTTCGTCGTACTTCTTCGTAGCGTAGCCGCTCAATGCTTTGCTGGCCTGCTTGCCGAACTCCGCCGGAGTAGTGACTATTTCAATCTAACCCCCCAACTTTCTCCGAAGCGCACCTTTCGCACTACGTAGTAGGCCCTGAAGAAACTCCTCTGCCGGATCGCCTAATCCAAGCTGCTTCATCTGTGCGCCATAGCCGATCCAAGCCAGAAGGATCGTCGCCACAAGGTAGCCCAGATACCAGAGTTTCGACGGAGGAGCGTCAAAAGCCCACGGTCCAAAAATAAGTCCTAGACTCAATACTGCCAAGAGACTAGAGAGTCTAAGTTTCATTTCTTGATACCAGTTTGGCGGTCGATCCACTTACGAGCGTTCTCTAACCGAGGCTTGATGGTGTGCTCAATTGCCTCATTCACAACGACAAGTGGAATTCCTGTGGCAGTGGAGAACTCCTTCGCAGCAAGATCGAGGGCAATCGAATCAATCATCACTTTTCCTGTACTTGGAAGAAGAGCCTGTTCAAGCAAACTTGCAACGCCAGAAGCGACCTCGAAGACGAGCGCGTACTGCACGTTTCCTGTAGCTGTCATTAGACCTGCGATTCGCTGGTAGTTTGTGCTTAGCTGCCCAAAATACTCCCCGGCGGCACGCTGCTCTTCCGCCGTCAGCGGCAAGTCCTTGCGGCTCTCCCGCCCGATGCCCGCAATACAGTCCACATCCCCGTTTGCGCACCTCGCAGTCGGTACATCCTTTGCTCCCTGGGGTGTCTGCACCACCGATGGCGCGCTTAGACTGTAGGGTGAGCTACCCGGTATCCACCCCGCGTTCTCCTGCGTGTTGGCAATGATGTACTGCTGAATGTCGGCATCGTACTGACCCGGCACTTCGACAACAGCGTTGCCATATGCAGTCTTGGGCATGCTCGGGTCCTGGGCGATGCTGTCCTGGATCGACTGGAGATTTGTCAGTACGGTCATCGTATTGGGCAACTCGCCGAACGCAACATTGCCCATCAGCCGCATCTGCTCCTCGATTTGCTCGGCGGTGTATTTGCCGCCGCTGCGTGCGGCCAGTTTCCTGGCCAGTTCTTTCTCGGTGGGATGCAACTGCCGGTTGTTCACATCGGTGTTGAAGGCGCTCGTTGCGCCGGCATATCCGCCCACCGCGGCACCGAGGCCTGCGGCCAACCCGGCGCCAATCGCCTGGCGCACGCCCTCGGGCAACTCAGCCGTCAGTTGGTTGATGTAGTCGGCTGACAGCGCCGCCATTCCTGCCCCGGCAGCCCCAGCCGTTCCACCCGTCAAAGCACCGATGGTCGTGTGCGCCAGCACGCGGTAGATGCCCCCTTCGGCCCATTTGGCCGCTTCCTCTGGATCGGTGTCCTTGAGCTCGTTGTACCTGCGGGTGGCATAGTCCCCCACGGCCTTGCTGGCCTGCTTGCCGAACTCCGCCGTGATGGTGACCTGGGCGTTGACCTCGCGTTCGACTCTTTCCCTGTCGAAGATCCTGCCGATGCCCGATGTGCCGTCCGTGCTGCGCACCGCTTCGTCACCGGCAATGCCGCTGATGCCTGATCGAGTGGTGCTGCTCGCACTGCCGCTGTCGCTGCCGATACCCGCGCTGCCGCCGGGCTTGGCATCGATGGTGTTGCCGTTGCTGTCCTTGCCTGCGGCGCTGTAGCTGGCGCTCGCGCTCCATCCGCTGGCGCTGTAGTCGGCCCTGTTCTGGATGTCGGTGGTGGTGAGGGTGCCGCCGGTCTCGAAGCGGTTGCGGCCTTTTTCGACCGCCTTGTCGGTGCTGGCGATCACGCCGCCGTGCAGGTCGGTGTCGCCTTTGACCCTGACGTCGAAGCCGCCGTCGCCGGCCTGGATGCCGCTGGTTTCCCCGACGCTGGCGTACTCGCTGTCGGTCCGGGTGCGCCCGGCGCTCACGCTGCCGCCGGTGGGTACGCCCGCGGGGCTGAAGCTGATGCTGCCGCCGGCGCTCTTGCTGCTGGCGTGATAGCTGCTGGTGTCCTGGCGGCTCTCTATGGCAAGGTCGCCGCCCACGTCCAGGGTCACTTGGGGCGCGGCCACCGCTGCGCCGCGCAGGTCGGTGTCACCGCCGCTGCGCACGCTGACGCTGTCGCCGCCCGTGACGTGGGTGTTGGTGTGCGCCACATCCTGCCCGGCACCGGAGCCGCTGCCCCGGCTGGCCGAGGCGTTGAAGCCCAGGCCGGTGGTGCCCGCGCCGAAGCCGGCGCTCATGCCCACGCTGGCGCTACGGCTGGAGGAGTTCTGGCTGTAGGTGGCGCTGTCCTGCGCGGATTCGAGGATCACGTCGCCATCGGCGCGCAGGGTGGCCTGGTGGCCGGCGGCCACGTCGCTGCCGCGCACGCGCAGGTCGCTGCCTTCGCCCTGGCCGGAGACGACGATGGAGACGTCGCCCCCCGCACCCACCCGGCTGCCGCGCGCGGTGTCGGTGGTCTCGGTGGTGGTGGTGCTGCTTTTGCTGCTGCCGGCGCTCACGTTGACGCTGAAGCCCGTGGCCTTGTCGGGGCTGAAGTTTCCGGCTTTGTCGGTGAGGCTGTTGTAGGTGTTGTAGGCGCCCAGGCCGGCGGCGCCCGCGCCCAGGGCCTTCATTCGGGCGCTGCCGGTGTCACCCATGGCGCGGGCCACATTGCCGATGGTCTGGCCCGCATCGATCACTGGGTTGCTTACGCTGACAGTGACACCGCTTTGCTTGAAGCTCTGGGTCGTCGTCGATTGGCCCGTCTCGCGGGCTTCGGTGATGTCCACGCGCCGGGCGGTGATGTCGATGTCGCCGCCGGGGGCGAGCACGTCGGAGCCGCTCTGGCGGTAGGTGTTGCCGGCCGAGAGGGTGACGTCGCCGTCGATGGCGCCTACGGTGCTGGCGGCTGCCGTGGTGCCGCTGCTGTGCTGCGTGCCGGTGGCCTGTTGTTTGCCGAGGGTGACGCCGATGCCGCCGCCAGAGAACACGCCGCTCTTCCTGGTTTCGCTGAAGTGGCTGGACGAGTAGGTGTTGGTGGCGGCTTCGATCGTGAGGTCGCGGCCGGCGCCAAGCGCCGTGCCGTGGTCCGAGATCACGCTGCTGCCCTTCACGGTGAGATCCCGCTTGGCCTGGATGTCGACGGTGTTGCCGCTGAAGCTGGAGCCGATGGCGGTGTCGCTGTGCGCTTCGTCACGCGTGGTGCTGCTCTTCTTCGACACCAGGTTACGGCTGCTGGAGTGAGCCCCGAAGGTGCTGTCGCTGGTGGCGCGGCCGTCCTCGATCACCACGTCCCGCAAGGCGCTGGCGGCCAGCGCGCCACCCGCATCGACAGACGCGGCGCGGGCCCGCAGGTCGTTGCCCGCCTGCAGGGTGAGGTCGCCCTGCGTCGCGATGCGCGTGCCGACTTCCTGCGTGGTGCTGTTGCTGTAGTAGTTGCCCGCATCGAACTGGCTGCGGCTGGCCGATGCGGTGGTGGCGGTGGTCAGGTTGAGGTCGTTGCCGGCCTCGATCAGCGTGGCGCCGCCCTGTGAAGCATTGCCGATGGCGGCGGCCTGCAGGTTCACGTCGCGGCCGGCCGAGAGCACCATGACACCGCCTGCGCCATCGCCCACCACGCGCAGGGTGCCCACGCGGGCCAGCTCGGTGCGGCTTTGCGTCACCACGCGGCCCTGGAAGCTGGTGCTGATGGTGGGGCTGGCGACGGTGATGTCCCGGCCCGCGCTGGCCACCAGCACCTGGGTGGCCTGCATGACGCCGCCGATGTTGCTGATGTCGCGGCCCGCCGTGATGCGCAGATTCTTCGCCGCCAGCGTGCCGCCGGTGTTGGCAAGATCATTGGCGACGTTGATGCGCACATCGTCGCCGGCAATCAGGGCGCCGGCGGCGGTGATTTCGCCATCCTTGACGCGGCGCACGTAGACCTGCGGCACCAGGGCCCGGGTGGCCGTGCCGTCGGGCAGGATCACCTCGCGCTCCACCAGCCACACCAGATCGGTGGTGAGGGCGGCCATCTGCTCGGCGGTCAAGGCCACGCCGGGGACCAGATTCCACTGCCTGGCGTAGGTGACGCCTGCATCCATCAGGGCCTGGTACTGAGCCTCGTCGTCTGCAAAGCTTTCCAGGAAGCGGCGTCCGGTGAGCTGCGCCACCTGCTCGCGGATGAGCTTCTGTTCGTAGAAGCCATCGCCCAGGCGCTTGTGCACGCTGGCCGGGTCGTAGCTGAGCGCGCCGAGCATGTAGTCGCTGCCCATCCACTGGCGGTAGTTGGTGAATCGGGAGTCGCTCTCGATCAGGTAGTTCTGCCCCGGGCTGGCCGGGTGGAAGAGTGTGTTGGGCGCCACGGTGATCGGAGCGTTCTGGCTGGTGAACGACGCGCCCATGAACGTCAGGCCCGTGGTGGGCACGCCCGTGGCCCGGCCAAGGTCTGTGTTCGTCAGGCTCTGCGCGTCGATCCTGAGCGCCGCATTGGTGCCGATCGCGCCGCCGAGCTGACCGATGACCTCGCTGATGTCCGGATTCGTCCAGTCATAAGAGCTGCCGCTGTAGTTGTGCGTCGTGTTGTAGAAGGAGTGGACGCGATAGAGCGTCTGCCCTTCATTGACGATGCGGCCCGCAGGCGCGTCCACTGTCATGCTCTCCCCGGACTGGATGTCGGCGTAGCGGTTGGTCAGGGACTCGCCAATGACAAGGCGCAAGGCGCCGCCGGAACTGATGCGGGCGGGGGCACCAGCGCTCGCATTGAGCACATCGTCGCGCGCGGTGTGGTGGGCGGTGCGACTGACCTCGTTCTCGCTGGCTTGGGTGGGGTGTTGCCGGCGGTTGTAGATGGTGTGTTCAGGATCGGTGTAGCCCAGCGGAGTCACCAGGCGAATGCACTGGGTGGTGCATCGGCCGTAGGCGTTCGAGTAGCTGATGGCGTCGAGCTCCCATTCCGCGACGCTGACCACGCCGCGTTCAGGAGCCACGCCACCGGCCACCTGATCCGGGTTGGAGACGCCTTCCTCGCGCCAGAGGAAATAGATGACGCGGGTTTCTTCTGCGCTGATCAGTTGCCGGGCCCGCTGCCCGATGGGGTAGTAGCCCGACGCGCCGCTGGCGACATAAAAGAGGCTGTCCTGCGGCGCCAACTGCACGACCGCCTTGCCGATCTTCAGGCCGTCGGGCGTGATGTAGTCCTCGATCGAGACAATGGAAGCGGGGTCGAGATAGTAGGTCTGGTACGCCCGGTAGTTGAAGTGCCCCGAGGTGATCGGCCTCTCTTGGTGGCTGTTGCCCTGCCAGTACGCCAGTTGCATGTTCACGGTGCTGTCGAGCGACGCGACCTGCTGCACCTGGACATTGCGGCGTTCATTCAGAAGGGTGGCCGTTGCGATGTCGAGGTCGCCCTCGGTCTCGATGCCTGCGCTGATGTTCTTCACCTGCGTCGCCTGTCCGGTGGCTTGACGCACGGCATCGAGGCTGCCGCCGATGGCGGCCGAATCGCCGCTGTAGAGCAACGCGCCATCCTCGTTGCTCAGGGTGGTGATGCCGATGTCCAGCCGGCGGCGGGCGGCGATGACGGGTGCGGTGGCCGACCCCGCATCGGGCCGGTTGTTCAGTGTCTGCGCCGCGATGGCGACGTGGTCGCCGAACACCGCGCCCGCGCCCAGGTTGTCGATCGTCGTGGCGTGCAGGTAGGCCTGACTGGTGCCCCCGGATTCGTTGGCGTTGATCAGGCCGTGGTTGGTGAGCGTGGTGGCGCCGATGTCAATGGTGCTTGCGGCGGTGACGCTGCCCGTGGCCGCGTTGTCGAAGGTGTCGGTGGCCGTGATCAGGTGATCGGCCGCTTCCATGCTGCCGCTGTTGGCGATGGTGTTGCCGGTGGCGGTGAGTTGCCGGTTCGAGACGAGGGCGCCTGCGTTGGAGATCGCCGCGCCACTGGCAAGGCGCAGACGCGTATCGCCTTCGATGCGCCCGCTGGCCAGGTTCGTGATGTCGCCCGTCGCATCGACGGCGGTGGTCGCGGCGGATATCACACCGGCATTGCTCAGACTCGTCACCGTGAAGGATGCATTCCGTACCGCCCCGATGATCGACTTGGCCGTTGCGTCCGCGCCATTGGAGAGCGCCGCCGATTCCACACTCAGGGAGTCGCCGCTGGCGATCAAGGCTCCCTGGCCGGCGTGGGTGTCGTTGATCAGATCTTGAGCCCGAAGGGTCAACGCGCCTTGGGCAGTGATCCGGCCGGCCGTGTTGTCCAGCGCGCTTGCCTGCGTATCCACGCGGGCCTGGGCAGCCGACTGGATGTTGCCGCGCAGGTTGGCCAGGCCCTCGGTCGCGGACACATCCAGCGCCCCGCCACCGAGGATGTCGCCGTCGGTGTTGGTGAGCCGCGACGACAGGATGGAGAGCCTGGCATTCGTGCCGATGTAGCCTGCCGAGTTGTCCAGGTCCCCCGCGGCGAGTAGCAACTCGCCGTTGGCGACGATTCCGCCAGCGCCCGAGGCGTGACCGGCTGAGTTGGTGTTGGTGAGTGTCTGGCGCCCCGTGTTGATGCTGAGTGCGCCGCCGGTCTGGATCAGACCCTGGTCGTTGTTCAGGGCCCCGCTGTCAATGGTTGCTGCCTGGGCGCTGGACATCGTCGCGCCAGAGTTGACGAGAGACTGCCCTTGGCTGTCGAGGGTCAGTGTGGAGTGCACCGAGGCGACGGTGCCCAGGGTGTTGTCGATGCCCAGCGCGCGGATCCGAACGGCGCCGTGGGCCGCAATGGTGCTGGCGACGACTGTGTTCGCCGGGGTGATAGTGCCGACGTTGGAGAGCGAGCCGGCAGCCGCGACGCTCAATGAACCGGTTGCAGCCACCGTGGCCCCGCCCGTGTTGGAGACGGTGCTGCCCGAGGTCACGTCGAGGTGGCCTTGACTGCTGATGACGGCACTGGCACCACTGTTGTCTATCGCGCCTGCGGCGCTGACCGTCACGTCGCCCTTGGCCTGGATCGTTCCCTGATTGACGAGCTGGCCGTTGGCCAGCAGCACCATCTTGCCCTGCTGCGCCGAGACGGCGCCCCGGTTGTTCACGCCCAGACCGGCCTCGGTGCCCACCAGGTAGATATGCCCCGCATACATCCCGCCGATGGCCCCCACGTCCAGCATGAAGCCTGGGGCCGCACCTGTGCCGACGATCTGAGTGGTGGTGGCATTCGCCCCGGAGGCCAGGGCCTTCACTTCGTTGGTGCCGGTCACCACTGTCAGATGCTGGGCCCACAGGCCCGCGTTGACCTCCATCGCCCGCGCGAGGATGCGCGTGTAGTCGGCGGTGCTGGCATCCAGGCCCAGGCCAGAGATGTCCACCGTGCCCCGGCGCACGAGGAAGGCGTCGAGGTTGCCGCCGCTCAGCACCGGGGTGCCCGTGGTCAGGGTGACGCCCGAGGCATTGAGGAAGGTTCCGCCATTGACGCGGATGCCCGAAGGGTTGGCGATGACGACTTCGGCGCGGGAGCCCGCGACCTCCGTTGGCCCGTTCAGATAGGTGGGGTTGCTGGAGTTGACTTCGTTCAGGATGACGCGCGCCGCGCCGCTGGCCAGGAAGGGGTTGGCCTGCACATAGCCGCCGATGGTGGTCTTCGCGGCGTTGGAGCGCACGTTGTTGAGGATGACGCCGTTGGGCTGGACGTCGAACTGGCTGAACACGTTTCTGGAGACGCCTGCCGCCGAGGGCGTCGCGATGTTCACCAGGGGGACGCCGTTGCCGGTCTGCAGGATGACCGGCCGCTGGGTGCCGGGCGCCGTCGTATCGGCCTTGATCTGGGCGTGCACGACGAAAGGGGCCAGCAGCGCCAGGGCGAGCCCGCAGGCCAGGCCCACGGCGAGCCCGATCTTGGTGAGCCGGGCCGTGAATGTCTTCGCGCTCGCGTCGCTGCCGCCTGCGCCCGCAGTGCCGTGCGAGATCGCCGTCTCGGCCACCACCATGCGCTGCCTGCGCGCGGCGTTGAAGATGATGCGATGGAGATGTTTGTTCATGGCAGGCTCGGTGCGGCAAGAAGGGAGGGGGCCAGCGCCGCGCCGCACACTGCCAGGTGTGAAGTGCAGAAGGCGAAGAAGTTGTGGGCTGGCTGCTTCATGACAGTCGGACGTTGTCGTCACGCGAAGGGGTTAGAGAGGTCGACGCGGGTCGCGGGCGGCTATGCGGGAGCAGCCCCTTCAGAACGTGGCCGTGAGGCTGAAACCCGCCACCACTGGCGCGGTGCGGAAGTAGGCGGGCCTGCTCAGCGGCCTGCCGACGAACAGGTCGTAGCTGACGTTGCGGATGTTTCCGCGCAATCCGGCGGCGAGGCCCGCGAGGTGTTTGCCCAGCAGCCAGCCCGAGGCCGGGCCGCGCACCTGCCCGTAGTCGATGCCGGCATAGGCTTCTTGGCCGGAATCGCCCAGCGCCAGGCCCAGGTCGTTGCGCACCAGCCAGCCACGTTCGGCCGACAGGCTGGATTCGCCATCGAAGCCGCGCACGGTGTAGCGCCCCCCGATGGCGAAGCGGTCCTGCGGCGTGAGCGGCGTGCCGTTCCACTGACCCCTGAACGTGCCCTGGTAGCGCAGGTTCTGCTCCGCGATCCGGAACGGCGCACTCACGGTGACGTCCGCGTTCGTCACGCGCATGCGTGCGGTGCCTTCGAGCGGATCTTCCGGGGCGGGCGTGGCGTTGAAGGCCGCGGTCCCACGTCGGTGGGTCAGGCTGAATTCCAGCGTGGCCCCGCCAATGGATTCCTTGTGCGTGGTGCCCAGCTCCCAGCCGCCGGTGGCCCGGCGCTGGGGCTGGAGCTCTGTGTCGTCGATGAAGTTGGTCGATCGTTTCAACCAGCCCTTCAGGGACAGCGTGGTCTTGCGCACGGTATCCCGGTAGACCAGGCGGGAGAGCTTCAGGTCGGCGTTCCGGCTCGTGCCTCTGTAGAGATAGTCCTGGTTCAGTCCGGCCACGCTCTGGTGGTAGCGGCTTTCGGTGGAGTTCATGCCCAAAAGCCAGTAGCCCCAGGGCACGGAGTAGTGCAGTGTGTGCCCACGCGTTCCCCGGCTGCCGGTGGCGCCGCCGCCCAGGTCATGGCTGAGGGTGGCGTAGAACAGATCGTTGAGCGTCCACCAGTGGTCGTAGCTCACGGTGACGCTGCCCTGGTACTTGCCGGTGGACTTCGCCCCGCTGTCGTCCAGCGTCGTGGTCAGGCGGAACGGGAACGTCTGCTGCCAGGAGATGAGCAGATCGCTCTCGCCCGGTATGTCGGCCGGCTCGATCCGGATGTCGGCGCTGGCCGTGGGCACACGCTTGAAGTTCTCGAGCGCCTGCTCGATGTCGCGAAGATTCAGGATGTCGCCTGGCTTGGCGGGTACGGCATTGATCGCGGTGCCGCGGGGCGGCGTGCCGTCGGCGAACCGGATGGCGCGGATGCGGCCCGGCACCACGGTGAGGGTGAGGCGGCCACCGCTCAGGTCTTGCGGCTGCAGCAGGATGCGCGTCGTGACGTAGCCCTGCCGCATCGCCGCCTGCTGGGCGTGTGCTGCCGCGACGTCGAGCCCCACCGCGCCCAGGCAGCGGCCGATGGCGGCGTCCGGACCGCTGTGCAGGCTGGCCAGCAGGTCGGAAAAGTGGTCGGCTTGCTCTCCGTCCAACGCGATGTCTCGGATCGGCATGCACGGCGATTCGGCCTCGGGCCATTCGGCGGCCTGCGATGGCGCTGCCTGCGTCGTGGCCTCTGGTGCGCGCTGCAGTTGCTGACGCTGGGCACGCTCGCGTTCGCTGGCACGCTGTTGCTCGGCGACGCCGCGCGCGGCGGCGTCCGCCGGTGTGCCGCTCTGCGCATGGGCGATGGCGGCAGCGAATGCAGCGAATGCCGCGCATGCCCGGACGACGCGCATTGCATGGCAAGCCGCGCGCTGCGCGCGGCGACCTGTTGTTGTGCTCACTGATGCTCCCTGAACCGCGACGACTCGCGTCGTCGGGGGCGGGAGCATTCCGCAAGTCGTGCGCCGTGTCACGCCCTGTCAAATTTGACAGGATTGACGCAGCCAGTAAGGCCGGTTCTCAGTAGGCACGACCGTTCGGTTGCGAATGTGTCCGGTTGATGGCGGGGTTCTGGCTGTCTGCAGAATCGCTGAAATGGACGCACGAAAGCCCGACCGCGCGAGCCGGGTAATTCAAGGTCATTTTTTGTCGCCTGCACGCGACATGGCGGTAGAAAAATGCGCTTTCAGTGACTGCGCATCTTTGCCCGCAGCCGCGCGATCGACTGGCTGTGCAGCTGGCACACGCGCGATTCGGTGATGCCCAGCACCTGGGCGATTTCCTTCAGGTTCATGTCCTGCTCGTAGTACATGCTCATGATGTACTGCTCGCGTTCGGGCAGGGCCTTGATGGCGCGCACAAGCGCTTCGCGCAGGCGCTGGTCGCGCAGCACCGAGAGCGGATCGGCCTCTTCCTCGCCCAGGTTGCGGTCGAGGAAACTGTCTTCCTCGTCGCTGCCGTGCGACATGTCTTCCAGGTACACCAGCTGCGTGCCGCGCACGCGCGAGAGCAGCGACTGGTAGTCGGCCAGCGCCATGCCCAGGTCGGTGGCGATTTCGGATTCGATGGGCGGGCGGCCCAGCTTCTGTTCGAGTCGGTGCACGGCGCGTTCGATTTCCTTCTGGCTCTTGCGCGAGCCGCGGCTCATCCAGTCGCCCTCGCGCAACTCGTCGATCATGGCGCCGCGGATGCGCTGGGTGGCGAAGGTTTCGAACTGCACGCCCTGGCTGGCCTCGTAGCGCGAGAGCGCCTCGGTCAGGCCGATCATGCCGACCTGCATCAGGTCGTCGAGTTCGACGTTGGGCGGCAGCTTGGCGATCATGTGATGGGCCAGCCGCTGCACCAGCGGCAGGTACTGCCGGATCATGGCGTCCCGGTCGAGCTGTCCCTTGGCGGTGTACATACGTCCGCGTTCCTTGGTCTGTGTGTCGGGGTCGTCGTCGTTGGCGGCAGGTGTGCGCGGCTCAGGCCAGCGCCGCGCCCTCGTGTTCCGCCGCGAAGAAGAAGCCCAGGTCGCTGGTGCGCGGATCGAAGGCCGAGCGGGCGGGTGCGCGCATGCTCTGGCGCACCAGTTGCGCCGCGTCGGCTTCCTGCCAGTCGTCGGGCACGCGCTGGCCGCAGGTCACGCCGCGCAGGGTGAACTGGTGGCGGATGAGCGTGTCCAGCGCCGGGCCGAGCTTCACGGCCTCGTCGATCTTGGAGAGGATGGCGTGCTGAGTGCCGTTGCCGCGGAAAGCGGTGAGCACGCTGTCGAGCGTGTCGCCCTGCGCGCCGGCGTTGAGCACCAGCGTGCGGTTGACGCCGGGCAGATCCAGCATGTCCTGCATGCCGCGCAAGCGCTGATCGCTCGGGGCCAGGCCCGCGGTGTCGATCAGCACCAGGTGGCGGTTCTCGAACAGGCCCAGCAGCTCGCCCAGGGCCGCGCGGTCGTGCGCCTGATGGGCGACCACGCCGAACTGGCGGCCGAAGAGGCGCAGTTGCTCGTGCGCGCCCACGCGCTGGGTGTCGAGCGTGATGAGGCCGACGGCGGCGGCGCCGTGTTCGGCCACCGCGCGGCCAGCCAGCTTGGCGGCCGTGGTGGTCTTGCCCACGCCGGTGGCGCCCACCAGCGCGAAGATGCCGCCTTCCTGCAGGATGCGCTGGCCGTCGGCATCGGTGCGCAGGTTGCGCTGGAGCATGGTGGTCAGCCAGGGCAGGGCGGCGATCGGGTTGGTGCCGGCCGGCAGGTGTTCCAGCAGCGTGCGTGCGAGCGTGGGCGAGTAGCCGGCCCGGATCAGCTTGTGCATGAGGCTGGCGCGCACCGGGTCCTGGCGCGTCTCGCCCAGCCAGGCCAGGGTGTTGAAGCGGTCGTCGATCAGCGCCTTCATGGCCTGCAGTTCGTCGAGGATGCCCTGCGGCAGCACAGTGCGCGCGGCCGGCTGGGCGGCAGCGACGGGTGCGGCCACCGGCGCGGCGAGGGGCGCGGCAGCGGGAGCGGCCGGTGCCGGCTGCGCGGGCGCGGCAGCCACCGGCGCCACGACGGCCGGCGCGACTTCGGCTTCCACCGACTGCAGGGCATCGGCCACGGCCAGCGGTCCGGTGCCGATGGTGTCTTCCGGCACCACGGGGTTGTCGAGCAACGCGGGGAATTCCATCGCGACGGCGGCCGGCTCGGCGCGCACGGTGGCGGCCTGCGGCTGGCGCGCGGCGCGCGGTGCCGGCTGGACGGCGGCGTGCACGGCCTGCTCGGCCTGTTGCAGCGCCTGCGCGGCTTCGTGGCGACGGCGCAGCATGCGCTCGCGCACGTAGTCCTGGAACGACAGCGTGCTCATGGCCAGTTGCTCGGCGTCGTCCTGCTCGGGCGTGGGCGCGGCGGCGGGGGCGGCTGCGGCGGGCACGTTGCGCGGTGCGGCCGGCGCGGCCTGCTGCTGTTCGGCTTCGCTCTGGGCCAGTGCGTTGAGCGTGTCCTCGGCCGTGGCCACCACCTCGATGCCGCCCGGCACCGGACGGTTGGAGAGGATGAGCGTGCCTTCGCCGAAGACGGCGCGGGCCTTCGCGAGCGCCTCGCGCGACGTGGGGGCGGTGAAACGCTGGATGTTCATGCTGTGGCTCCTCGCAGGATCGGGCCGATGCGGATGGTGTGGGTTTCAGGGATCTCGCTGTGCGCCAGCACCGCCATGCGCGGCGCGACGCGGCGCACGAGACGCGCCATGGAATTGCGGATGACGTCGGGCACCAGCAGGCAGGCGGGCACGCCGCTTTCTTCCTGCTTCATGGCGACCTCGGCCGCCGAGCGCGTGAGCACGTCGGCCACGCCGGGGTCGAGCGCGGGGCCTTGCGGATTGGCCAGTGCCTGCACCAGCAGGCGCTCCAGGCCTGGCTCGATGGCGATGACGTCGAGCTCGCGCACCGGGCCATAGATCTGCTGCACGATCGCCGGGGCCAGCGACACGCGCACGCGGCGGGCCAGCTCGGCCGGATCGGTGACCGTGCTGTTCTCGGCCAGCGCTTCGACGATGGTGCGCATGTCGCGGATGTTCACGGCTTCGTCCAGCAGCAGCTGCAGCACCTTCTGGAACACCGGGATCGGCACGACCTTGGGCACCACCTCGTCGATCAGCTTGGGCGCGACGCGGCTGACATATTCCACCAGCTGCTGCGTCTCGGTGCGGCTGAGCAGGCGCGATGCATTGGTCTGCATGACGTGCGAGAGGTGCGTGGCCAGCACGGTCTCGGCATCGACCACGGTGTAGCCGGCCATCTGCGCGGCGTCCTTGTGGCGCTCCTCGATCCAGTGCGCGGGCAGGTCGAACGCGGGGTCGCGCGTGGGCGTGCCGATCAGTGGCGTGGTCAGCCCGCCAGGATTGATGGCCATGTGCATGCCGGGGAAGGCCTCGCCTTCGCCCACCACCACGCCGCGCAGCGTGATGCGGTAGCCGCTGGGTTTCAGGTCGAGGTTGTCGCGCACGTGCACGGCCGGTGGCAAAAAGCCGACGTCCTGCGCGAACTTGCGGCGCACGCCCTTGATGCGGCCCAGCAGGTCGCCCTGGCGGTTCTTGTCCACCAGCGCGATCAGGCGGTAGCCCAGTTCCAGGCCGAGCAGGTCCACCGGCTGCAGGTCGTTCCAGCTGGCTTCGCCGTCGTTGGCGGCCTGGGTGGAGGCGACGTCCACCGCCGGATCGGGCTTGGGCCGCGTGTGCAGCCACCAGGCGCCCCAGCCCAGCAGGCCGCCGACAGTAAGGAACACCAGGTGGGGCATGCCCGGAATCAGGCCCAGCAGAATCATGATGGCCGCGGTGATGGCCAGCACACGCGGCGAGGCGACCATCTGCGTGAGGATCTGCCGGCCCACGTCCTCTTCCTTGCCCACGCGTGAGACCACCATGGCAGCCGCCACCGAGATCAGCAGCGCCGGGATCTGCGCCACCAGCGCGTCGCCCACGGCCAGCAGGATGTAGCTGCTGGCGGCCTGGCTGGCCGAGAGGTCGTGCTGCAGCATGCCGACGATGAAGCCGCCCACGATGCTGATCAGCAGGATCAGGATGCCGGCGATGGCGTCGCCGCGCACGAACTTGGAGGCGCCGTCCATGGCGCCGAAGAAGTTGGCTTCTTCCGAGATTTCGGCGCGGCGGCGGCGGGCTTCCTTCTCGTCGATGTTGCCGGAGTTCAGGTCGGCATCCACCGCCATCTGCTTGCCGGGCATCGCATCCAGGGTGAAGCGCGCCGACACTTCGGCGATGCGTTCGGCGCCCTTGGTCACCACGATGAAGTTGATCACCACCAGGATCGCGAAGACGATCAGGCCGACGGCGAAGTTGCCGCCGATCAGGAAGTGGCCGAAGGCCTCGATCACCGCGCCGGCAGCGCCCGGGCCGGTGTGGCCTTCGAGCAGCACCACGCGGGTGGAGGCCACGTTGAGCGACAGGCGCATCAGCGTGGTCAGCAGCAACACCGAGGGGAAGGCCGCGAAGTCCAGCGGGCGCACCATGTAGGCCGCCACCATCATCACCATCAGCGCGGTAGCGATGTTGAGCGTGAAGAAGCCGTCCAGCAGCCAGGGCGGCATGGGCAGCACCATCAGCGCGAGGATCAGCACCACCAGCAGCGGCGCGGCCAGGCTGTTGAGCATGCGGCCGTTGGTGGCCAGCCATTGCCTGGCGGCGTTCATCCCGCGGCTCCTTCGGCCGGCGTGCGGCCATGGTGCGGGTCGAGCTCGACGGGCACGTGCGGCTCGGGCGGCTCACCGGGGTTGCTGCCGCGGCCGGCGATGGCGGCCTTCAGGCGGTACACGTACGCCAGCACCTGCGCGACGGCGGTGTAGAGCTGGGTGGGGATGGGCTGGTCCAGCTCGGCATGCGCGTACAGCGCGCGTGCCAGCATGGGCGACTGGATCACCGGGATCGCATGGGACTTGGCGATGTCGCGGATGCGCATGGCCAGCAGGTCGGCGCCCTTGGAGATGACCTGCGGCGCCATCATCGTCTTGTCGTCGTAGCGGATCGCCACCGCGTAGTGGGTCGGATTCATCAGCACGAAGTCGGCAGCCGGCACGGCGGTGATGCTGGCGCGCTGGGCGATCTCGCGCGCCGCGCTGCGCAACTTGCCCTTGAGGTGCGGGTTGCCGTCGGATTCCTTGTGCTCCTGCTTCACTTCCTGGTGCGACATCTTCAGCTTGGAGGCGTGGAAATAGCGCTGCAGCGGCACGTCGAGGATGGCCACCAGCAGCACCACCATCAGCATCAGGCTCACGCCCGACACCAGCCAGTCGCCGATGCGGGCGATGGCCATGGCCGAAGGCTGCAGCATGAGCGTGGCGACCTCGCCGATGTGCGATGCCACGAAGCTCCAGCCCAGCCAGCCGATGGCGATGGCCATGACGATGAGCTTGCCCACGTTGGCCAGTTGCTGCTTGGAGAACAGGTTGGACAGGCCCGACAGCGGGTTGATCCGGCTGATCTGCGGCGTGATGGGCTTGAGGCTGGCCACCCAGCCGCCGCTGGCCACGGTGCCGATCACCACCGCCGCGCCGACGATGGCGGCGAAGGCGCCGGCGATCATCAGGCCGGTGAGCACCATCGAGGCCAGGCGCTGCAGCATCAGCGAGGGATCGGCCAGCGTGGCTGCGTCGAACGCGAGCTGGTCGGCCAGCCCCTGGCGCAGATGGCGCGTCATCCAGGGGGCCAGCATCAGCACGCCGACCGCGCCCATGCCCAGCACGGCGAGATGCCCCAGGTCGCGCGAGCGCGCGGCCTGACCATCGCGGCGCGCTTGCAGGAGCTTGCGCGGCGTGGCGGGTAGGTGACGGTCCTGGCTGCTGGATTCCATGGGACGGATTGATCGAGTCCGTCCATTGTCGGGAGGGGGGCCGTTCGCTAAAGGCCGATAAGAGGGGGGAAACCGGGCTGTTTGCAGCTTTGCACGCCACCCCTCAAAACAACCGCGCGATGCCGTTCCCGGCATCGCGTCGCGCGGTGGATCAGGGCCGCGCCAGGGGCGGCGGCGCGCGCCGCTGGGCTTCCTGGGCCGCCACGTCGGGCACGCCCGGTGCCACGGCCGGCGCAGCCGGCGCGGCAGGTGCCACCGTGGGCGCGCCTTCGACCGGACGGGCGCCCAGCGATTCGAGCGCCGGCTCGGTGGCCATGCGTGGCGTGCCACGCAGCCGTTCCTCGCCTTCCCGCGTGAGCACGGTGATGCTGATGCGGCGGTTGATGGGCGCCAGCGGATGGGCCGTGTCCAGCAGATCGCTGGCTGCAAGGCCGACCACGCGCACCAGCTTGTCGTCGGGCATGCCGGCGGCCACCAGCTCGCGTCGCGAGGCGTTGGCACGGTCGGACGAGAGTTCCCAGTTGCTGTAGCCACGCACGCCGTTGCCGTAGGGCGCGGCATCGGTGTGGCCGGCGATCATCAGCTTGTTCTCGATGCCATTGAGCGCCGAGCCGATGCTCTGCAGGATGTCGCGCATGTAGGGTTTGACGATGGCGCTGCCGGTATCGAACATCGGCCGGTTCTGGTCATCGACGATCTGCACCTGCAGGCCGTCGGTGGTCACCTCCAGCTTGATCTGCGAGCGGTATTCGTTGAGCTTGGGGCTGTCGCGGATGACCAGCTCGATCTTCTGGCGCAGCGAATTCATCCGGCGCGCGTCCTGCCGGGCCACTTCGGCGCGGATGGCCTCATCGGTGACGCGGCGCGATTGCGGCGTCTCGGTATGCGCCTTGTTGACCTGGCCGTTGGAGCGCGTGAGATCCTGCCCGCCGCCGGGCACCACGCTGGAGCTGTTGCCCGCGCCCGACCCGCCGCCCAGCGCCACCTGCAGCGGCGAATTGAAGTACGAGGCGATGCCCATCAGCTCACCCTTGGCGGTGGAGCCCAGCAGCCACATCAGCAGGAAGAACGCCATCATGGCCGTCACGAAGTCGGCATACGCGATCTTCCACGCACCGCCGTGAGCGGCGTGCGCGGTCTTCTTCACCCGCTTGATGATGATCGGCTGGAGCTTCTTGCCGGTGGCCATGGCGCTCTGACGTGAAGGCGATACAGATCAGCCGCGCCCGGCCACGAGCGCAGCGATGGCGCCATCGAAGCCAGTGGCACCGTCGAACCGGCTTTGCCGGGCGACTGGAGCCGCCCCCCCGGGGGGGGATCCGGCTACACGCAGTGAGCAAGAAACGGGGGGGGTCATTTCTTGCCTCGGACGTGGTCTTCGAGTTCGGAGAAGGTGGGGCGCTCGGTGGAGAACAGCACCTTGCGGCCGAATTCGATCGCGGTGGTGGGGTTGTAGCCCTGCATGCTCGCCAGCAGCGTGGTCTTGATGCACTGCAGTTCCTTGGTGCCGTCTTCCATCTTCTGTTCCATCAGCCCGCCCAACGGCTCGACGACGGCATAGGCCAGCAGAATGCCCAGGAACGTGCCGACCAGGGCCGAGCCGATCATCGCGCCCAGCACCGAGGGCGGCTGGCCCACCGAGCCCATGGTGTTCACCACGCCCAGCACGGCCGCCACGATGCCGAAGGCCGGCAGGCCGCCGGCCACGCGGCCCACGGCGGCCACCGGGCCATGGGCTTCCTGGTGGTGGGTTTCGATTTCGGACTCCATCAGCGATTCGATCTCATGGGCATTGAGGTTGCCCGAGACCATCATGCGCAGGTAGTCGGTGATGAACTCGACCACGTGGTGGTCGTTGCCCACGGTGGGGTACTTCTGGAAGATCGGCGATTCGTGGGGCGACTCGACGTCCTTCTCGATGGCCATCAGCCCGTCCTTGCGGGCCTTCTGCAGGATGTCGTAGAGCAGCGCCATCAGTTCCATGTAGCGCGCCTTGGTGTACTTGGAGCCCTTGAGCGCGGCCGGCACGGCCTTGAGTGTGGCCTTGAGCACCTTGGGCTGGTTGTTCACGATGAACGCGCCCAGGGCGCCGCCGCCGATCACCATCAGCTCGGTGGGCAGTGCATGCAGCACCACCATGATGTTGCCCCCGTGGATGATGAATCCACCGAAGATGCAACCCATGGCGACCAGATAACCGACGATGACAAGCATTTTTCTGGCGTTGAATCATTGGGCGCCGCGAGGCACCGGAGGCGGCCCGGCCGCGCGGTGGCGCAGCCGCTGCGCCCTGTCCGTGATATCGGCCGTCGGACCCATGGCCTTGAATTTCGGGTTGGCCGGAAAGCCCGGTCAGGCCGCCGCTGCGCTCGCAGCAACCGGCAACTGGATGTTACCAATGCCCGAGCCCTTGCCGGCGCGGGCCGGCGGACGGCACAGCCCGCAGGTGAAATGGCGGGCGTTTTCGTAGGGCTCCGTGACGAACTTGCCACCGCAGCACGAGCAGGCGGTGAGCTGCAGCATCCGGGCTTCCATGAACTTCACCAGCCGCCAGGCGCGTGTGATGGACAGCTGCGCGTCGAGCCCGCAGGCGCCGATCTGCTCCGAATACAGGCGAAAGGCCTTGATCACGGCGTCGATGCCTTCGAGCTCGCTGGAGCGCGAGAGATAGTCGTGGATGTTGAGGAACAGCGACGAGTGGATATTGGGTTGCCAGGTCAGGAACCAGTCGGTGGAAAACGGCAGCTGGCCCTTGGAGGGCGACTTGCCCGCCACTTCCTTGTACAGGCGCAGCAGGCGCTCGTACGACAGGTCGGTCTCGCTCTCCAGTACCTGCAGGCGGGCGCCCAGACGGATCAGTTCGACGGCGCGCTCGATCTGGCGCGTTTCGGAGAGGATGCTCTTGGGGTTGGCCATGATGCGAGCGCCCGCTTACGCCGATTCGGCCAGCTGGCCAGCCATCAGGATGCTGGCATGCAGGCGGGAAGAGGCTTCACTGCCGGCACGGCTGGTCTTGTGGTTGGTCAGTAGACCCCAGATCAGGTCGTCGTCCACGCGGAAGCGGCACAGCAGCATGTTGCCCTGGGCCACCTTCATCACCTGCGCCGGGGACAGCATCTCGATGAGGCTGGCGGCCTCTTCGGTCAGGCCCAGGCGGAACAGGGCTTCGGCGCGATCCTGGCGGATCAGGCTCTGGGCCAGCATCAGGTAGGTCAGGTTGGCTTCCCGGATCTCGGCAAGCAGTTGCTCGTTGGTCATCTGGCAATCCCCATGTGCGCTTGGTTCGCGCTATGGGAAGAATTCTGCGCGGGGCGGTGAGAAAAGTTGAGTTGGTGAACGGATGTAACTGGCGTCTCCTTTTGAGTACGCCGGTGTAGGAAGAATTCCTACACAATTTTTCACATTTTCCGGCGTCGCGCTTATCGACCGTTGCGGCTGCAACTTGAGGCCCCGCGCGCAAAAAAATAAATTCAAGACTTTCAGCAAAGCCACCGAAAACCAGTGCAACGGGCTCCGGTCGGGGTCCGTGGTCCGGTCAGTGCTGAAGGCAACCCGCGGCGGTTTTCACCCGAGAACGCCACCCGCTGCCCTAGCCCCCGGTCATGGCGGCCAGCGCTTTACCAGCTGGCTTTCGAGATCGGCAGCAATGCCGGATGTAACAGCTTCAAGGAGCTCAACGTGGCAGCAATCATCAACAGCAACATCAGTTCGCTCAACGCGCAACGCAACCTGACGACCAGCCAGGCGTCCCTCGCAACCTCCATGCAGCGCCTGTCATCGGGCCTGCGCATCAACAGCGCCAAGGACGACGCCGCCGGCCTCGCCATCTCCGAGCGCATGACGGCGCAGATCCGGGGCCTGAACCAGGCAGCCCGCAATGCCAACGACGGCATCTCGCTGGCGCAGACCGCCGAAGGCGCGCTGGGCACCGTGGGCAACAACCTGCAGCGTATCCGTGAGCTGGCCGTGCAGGCCTCCAACGGCACGAACTCGCAAGTCGACCGCGACGCCCTGCAAGCCGAAGTCTCGCAGCTGCTGTCGGAAATCCAGCGCGTGGCCACGCAGACGTCGTTCAACGGCGTGAAGCTGCTGGATGGCTCGTTCACCGGCGTCGCGTTCCAGGTCGGTGCCAATGCTGCCGAGACGATCTCGATCACGAGCATCGCCAACGCGCAGACCGCCAGCCTGGGCGGCACGACCACGCGCTTCGCCGCCGCCATCGCCTCGTCCGGCCTGACCGGCTTCGCCACCGCCGTGACCGATCTGACGGTCAATGGCGTGGCTGTGGGCAACATCGCCGCGGCCGCCAACGCGCAGGAACGTGCGGCACAGGTGGCCGAGGCCATCAACCGTGTGTCGTCGCAAACCGGCGTCGGCGCTTCCTACGACAACGTGACGGGCCAACTGTCGCTGACTTCGGCTTCTGCCATCACCCTGGGCGGCGGCGGTGCCACCACCACCGGCTGGGCCGCAGGTGCCGTGGGCGCGTCCACGACGACCACCGGTATCGCGTCGCTGTCGGTGTCCTCGTTCACCAACGCGCAGATGACGCTGGCCCAGATCGACAACGCCCTGGCTTCGGTGAACACCTCGCGCGCCAACCTCGGCGCCATCCAGAGCCGCTTCGAATCGGTCGTCTCCAACCTCGCCATCACGGCCGAGAACGTGACCGCCGCCCGCAGCCGGATCCAGGATGCCGACTTCGCCTCGGAAACCGCCAACCTGTCGCGCGCGCAGATCCTGCAACAGGCCGGCACGGCGATGGTGGCCCAGGCCAACCAGATCCCGCAGACCGTCCTGTCGCTGCTGCGCAACTGATAACGGTCGAACAGCCCCTGTAAAGGGGGGCTGTTGCAGGCTTTCGCGAGGAGCGGCCGGCGGAGAATTCCGTCTGCCGCTCTTTTTCCATCCGGCGAGGCAATCCACATGGCCATCAGCTCCATCGGCATCGGCAGCAACCTCCCCGTCGAAGAAATCATCACGAAGTTCGTGGCGGTGGAAAAGCAGCCGCTCACCAATCTCCAGACCAAGGCGACGCTGATCACGTCGAAGATCTCCGCCTACGGCCAGATCCAGTCGCTCGCGTCGTCCCTCAATTCCGCCGTGACGGCCCTCAGCAAGGCCGCCACGTGGCAGGCCGTGTCGGTGCGTTCGTCCGACAGCACGGCGGTCACCGCCACGGCCAGCAGCACCGCCCCGCCGGCAGCGGGCTCGTACTCGCTGTCGGTGCAGCAGCTCGCGCGCGCGCAGTCGGCCGCGAGCGTGCCGATCGCCGCTGGCGCGCCAGCGGGTGCGGGCACGCTCTCCATCCAGCTCGGCACGTGGACGGGCACGAACTTCGCACCCGGCACCGCCGGCGCCGTCGACGTGGAGGTGACCGACACCGACACGCTCTCCACCATCGCCTCGAAGATCAACGCCGCTGGCGCAGGTGTCACGGCCACCGTGATGAGCGACGCCTCGGGCCAGCGCCTGCTGCTGCGCTCCGATGCGACCGGCGAGGCTTCGGGCTTCCGCATCCAGGTCGACGAAGGAGTGGCCGACGATGGCGACCGCGCCACCGGCCTCTCCCGCCTGGGCTTCGACTTCGACGGCACCACCGGCTGGGGCCTGGCGGTCAACACGGCCAGCACGCAATACGGCGCGAACGCACAGGCCACGCTCAATGGCGTGGCGGTGAGTTCGTCCACCAACACCTTCGCCGATCTGCTGCCCGGCCTGTCGATCACCGTCGCCCGCGAGACCACCACCGCCACCGAACTGACGGTGAGCCGCGATACGGCGTCCATGAAGACGGCCTTGCAGGGCTTCGTGTCGGCCTACAACGCGCTCGCGGCCTACCTGACCACCGCGACAAAGTACGACGCATCGACCGAGACGGCCTCGCTGTTGCAGGGCGATTCCACCGCCGTCGGCATGCAGAACTCGCTGCGCACGGTGCTGGGCGCGCTCACCAGCGGCGGCGCGTTCGGCCGGCTCTCCGACATCGGCATCGCCATGCAGACCGACGGCACGCTGGCGATCGACAGCACCAAGCTGGACACCGCGCTCAAGGACGTGGCCTCGATGCGCAACCTGTTCGCGGTGGACAACGAAGGCACCGCCAATGACGGGCTGGCGCTCAAGCTGATGGAGCTCACGTCGCGGTTGACCGGCACCGAGGGCGCCATCGCCAACCGCACCACGGCGCTGCAGGAAGAGCAGAAGCAGAACGGCAAGGCGCAGGACAAGATCAACGACCGCGCCACGCGCGTCGAGGAACGCCTGCGCAAGCAGTACACGGCGCTCGACGCGAAGATGGCGCAACTCACCGCGCTGGACACCTACATCCAGCAGCAGGTGGCGCAGTGGAACAAGTCCTCGTCCCAGTAACAAATATTCGGCGCGCGGGAGGCGCCGGAGTCGATCCCGGCCCTTGATTTCATGGCCAGGATGCCGATAAAACATGCATCAGCAGAGAGGAAGCCAGAGCATGTTCACATCCCCCGCCAACCGCGCCGCGGCCGCCTACAGGACCCTGGATCTCCAGGGCCACCTGGACGGCGCATCGCCGCACCAGCTCGTGCAGATGCTCTTCGATGCCCTCGCCGTGAGCCTGGGTGCCGCGCGCCGCGCCATGCTGGCCGGTGACGTGGAACTCAAGGGACGCCACCTGGGCAAGGCCGTGCGGCTGATCGAGGAGGGCCTCAAGGGCGGCCTCGACATGCAACGCGGCGGTGAACTGGCGGGCAACCTGCGCGGCCTCTACGACTATTGCGTGCAGCGCCTCACCCACGCCAACCTGCACAACGACGAAGCGGCCGTCGCGGAAGTCGTGGGCCTGCTCGATCCGGTGGCCCAGGCCTGGAAGGCTATCGCCAGCCAGCAGCCGGCCGCGGGGGCATGACCATGGCCGACCGCCTGCTGGACTACTACCGCGCGATCGAGGATTCGAGCGTGCGGATGCTGGAGGCCGCGCGCGAGCGCGACTGGGACGAAGTGGTGCGCTGCGAAGGCACCTGCGCCGTGCTGATCGAGCAATTGCGCTTTCGCGCGCAGACCGAACGCCTGCCTCAGGACGAGCGCGAAGAGAAGTCGCGCATCATGCAGCGCATCCTGCGCAACGACGCCGAGATCCGCATCCTGGCCGAGCCGTGGCTCGCGCAGGTCGAGCACATGTTCGAGCGGCCGGCAGCCGTGCTTCATTGACCCCCACGTTCGCTCACTGCGTGTAGCTCTCTGCCCCCCGAGGGGGCGCTCGCGCGGGGCCTCGGCAAAGCCGAGGCGTGACCGCTTCGCGGTCAGCGCTCGGCACCCTGATGCCGGTCAGACTGTCATGTTCATGATGTCGGTGTAGGCCTGGACCATGCGGTTGCGCACGTGCAGCGTTGCCTGGAAGCCGACTTGCGACTTCTGCATCGCGATCATGGTTTCTTCCAGGCTGACGTTGGGGTTCTCCAGTTGCACCTGCTTCTGCATCTCGGCCGACTGGTTCTGCGTGGCGCTGACGGACTGCAGCGCACCCTTGAGTGCGCTGGCGAAGCCGTCCTGGCCGCCGGTCGCGACGGCGCGGCCGGCCTGGGTGGCGCGCTGGGCCGCCTGGGTGGCGGAGATCGAGGAGAGTCGGCTGATGTCCATGGGGGGGGAACTCCAGGCGGCCCGGGCGGACCGCGAACAGGTTCATGGGATGGGACTGTAGGCAGGTCGGCCGATTTCATGAGGCCGAATAAAGGCCGAAAACAGCTCCTTATCAACCTAATGATTTCGGGGTGGGCTCGAATAATCGGTGCCGTGCAAGGAGCGCTGGTGCCCCTTGCGTTCACGGAATCACCCACCCGATGTCCGCCGCCGCCCTCGCAGAAGTCCCTGCCGTCGCTCCCAACGCCGCTTCCGCGCCCTGGAGCAACCGCTTCGCCGGCCTGAATCCGGGCCAGCGCATGAAGCTCGCCATCGGCGCCGCCCTGCTGGTGGCGATCGCCGTGGCTGCCATCGTGCTGGGCCGCCAGCCCGACTGGCGCGTGCTCTACGCCAACCTGGCCGACAAGGACGGCGGGGCCATCGTCGCGCAGCTGACGACGATGAACGTGCCCTACCGATACACCGAAGGCGGCGGCGCCATCATGGTGCCGGCCGACCGTGTGCACGACGTGCGCCTGCGCCTGGCGTCGCAGGGCCTGCCCAAGGGCTCGGTCTCGGGCTTCGAGCTCATGGAAGCCAACCGCTTCGGCATGACCCAGTTCCAGGAAAAGCTCACGTTCCAGCGCGGCCTGGAAGGCGAGCTGACCCGCTCCATCCAGGGCATGTCGGCCGTGCAGAGTGCCCGCGTGCACCTGGCGCTGCCCAACCAGAACGGTTTCTTCCGCGAGCAGCAGAAACCCTCGGCTTCGGTGCTGCTGTCGCTCTATCCGGGCCGCACGCTCGACCGCGCGCAGCTCGCCGGCATCGTGCATCTGGTGGCGTCCAGCGTGCCCGAGATGTCGCCCTCGGCCGTGAGCGTGGTGGACGACACCGGCAAGCTGCTGTCGGCCACGCCCGACGCCGCCTCGGGCGTCGATGCGCAGCAATTGCAATATGCCCAGCAGGTGGAGCAGCAGTACATGCGGCGCATCCTGGACATCCTCGAGCCCGTGGTCGGCGTGGGCAATGTGCGCGCCCAGGTCACGGCCGACATCGATTTCAGCCAGAGCGAATCGACCATCGAACAGCACGCGCCCAACCTCGCCCCGCAAAGCAGCGCCGTGCGCAGCCAGCAGGTGGTCGAGGCTCCGGGCGGCGGCGCAGCGGGCGGCAATGCGCAGGCGCAGGGCGTGCCGGGTGCCGCCTCCAACCAGCCGGCGGCCGCCTCCGCCGCACCCATCAACGGAGCCGCCGTGCCGCTGGCCGCCGCCAGCGCACCGGGTGGCGCGGCCGCCGCCGCCGCGCTGGGCGCCGGCGGGCGCCGCGAGACCATCACCAATTACGAAGTCGACCGCACAGTGCGCACCGTGCGCGCTGGCACCGGCAATGTCCGCCGCGTGAATGCCGCCGTGGTGGTCAACCACCGCAAGAGCACCGATGCCGAAGGCAAGGTCACCCAGGCGGCGATTCCGCCCGAGCAGATCGAGCAGATGACGGCGCTGGTGCGCGAGGCCGTGGGCTTCAACAAGGAGCGCGGCGATTCGGTCAACCTGATGAATGCGCCGTTCCAGAACGAGACACTCGCCGCCGAGCCGGTGCCGGTCTGGAAGAACCCGCAATACCTGGACATCGCGCGCAGCTTCGCCTGGCCGGTGGGCCTGGTGCTGATGGCCCTGATCGTGCTGATGGGCTTCGTGCGCCCCGGCCTCAAGGCCTGGGCCGCCAGCCGCCCGGCGCTGCCGGCGCCCGAGGCCGCGCCCGAGCCGCAGTTCTCGGCGCTGATCTCCGACACGCCGGCGCGCCCCGCGCTGCCCTCGCCCGAGCAGCAGGCACAGGACGCTGCCGAGCAGATGCGCATCGAGGACGCGCGCCGCCTGGCGCGCCAGAACCCGGCGGCGGTGGCGAACATCGTGAAGAACTGGGTCCACGGCGATCAACCCGCCTAATCCGGCACAGGAGCCACGATCATGGATGAACAAGGCCTGACCGACGCCGCGATCCTGCTCATGTCGCTGGGCGAGGACGATGCCTCTCAGGTGCTGCGGCATCTCTCGCCCAAGGAAGTGCAGAAGATCGGCGAGACCATCGCGGCCACCCGCACCGTGCCGCGCGACCGGCTCGACGAAGTCATCGCGCGCTTCGCCGGCGCCACCAAGGGCCAGAGCCTGTTCCGCTCGGACACGGGCGACTACGTGCGCGGCGTGCTGCAGCGCGCGCTGGGCCACGACAAGGCCGGCATGCTGATCGAGCGCATCCTGGAGCCCGACGCGCTGCCCGGCATCGAGAACGTCAAGTGGATGGATCCCGTCGCCGTGGCCGAGATGCTGCGCGGCGAGCATCCGCAGATCGTCGCCGCGCTGGTGGTGCATCTGGACGCCGACCAGGCCGCCGACATCGTGCGCCTGCTGCCCGATGCGCAGCGCAACGAGGTGCTCTACCGCGTGGCCACGCTGGAGAGCATCCAGCCCGCCGCATTGGACGATCTCAACGAAGTGCTGGCACGCCTGATGGGCGCCAATGCCGCGCCGCGCGCGCAACTGCGCGGCGGCACCAAGCCGGCGGCCGACATGATCAACCTGCTGGGCTCGGGCAACGACAGCGCGGTGCTCGAATCGATCCGAATGCAGAACGAGGAGCTGGCGCAGCAGATCATGGATCTGATGTTCGTCTTCGACGACCTGATGAAGCTCGACGACAAGTCGATCCAGCTGCTGCTCAAGGAAGTGGCGTCCGAGACGCTCATCATCTCGCTCAAGGGCGCCACGCCGGCGCTGCGCGAGAAGTTCCTGGGCAACATGTCCTCGCGCGCGGCCGAGGCCCTGCGCGAAGACCTGGAGTCGCGCGGCGCGATGCGCCTGACCGAGGTCGAGGCGCAGCAGAAGGAAATCCTCAAGACGCTGCGGCGCCTGGCCGACGAAGGCCAGGTGGTGCTGGGCGGTGGAGGCGGCGGCAGTGTCGTCTAAGCCGGCCTCCCGCTCGAAATTCATCCCGCGCGAGGAAGTCGGCGCGGTGAGCCCCTGGCGTTTCGGCGCCGTCGGCTCGGGCGACGACGAACTGCCCGTGCACGGCGTGGCCACCAGCGAGGAGGACTGGCGCATCGCCCACGAAGAGGGCTATGCCGAAGGCTACGACGTGGGCCGCCTGCTGGGCCAGCGCGAAGGCCAGCAGAAGCTCGACGAGTACATCCGCACGCAGGGTCGCGGCATCGCGCAGCGGCTGGCGCTGCTGCTCGAATCGGCCGAGCGCAACCTGCACGATTCGCAGCAGCAGGTGGCGCAGGGCGTGATCGAGATCGCGGCCGAGCTGGCTCGCCAGGTGGTGCGCCACGAGCTGTCGATCAATCCCAACGCCTTGCTGCCTGTGGTGCGCGAGGCGCTGGCCACGCTGCGCGAGGACAGCAAGAACGCCACCGTGCGCCTGCACCCCAAGGATCTGGAAGTGCTGGAAGAGCCGCTGCGCCAGGAATTCGGCAACGCGGGCGTGAGCTGGATCGGCGATGGCTCGCTGCGGCCGGGCAATTGCCTGGTGGAGGCGGCCGGCACCACGGTGGACGGCACGCTGGCCAGCCGCTGGAGCCGCGCGGTGGCGGGGCTCGGCATCGAACTGCCGTGGGACGACGGCGACGAGGACGTGGGCGATGGCACTGCCTGACAGCACGCTGGCCCCGGAAGCCACGCTGCCACCGTTCGCCCGCAGCGGCGCGTGGGATCAGTTCATGCGCGACGCGCGCGGCCGGCTGCAGTCGACGCCCCCGCTTGAGGTGCGCGGCACGCTCACGCGCCTGACCGGCCTGGTGCTGGAGGCCACGGGCATCCGCGTGCCGGTGGGCTCGCAATGCGTGGTGTCGCAGGACGACCAGCCGCCCGTGCTGGCCGAGGTGGTGGGCTTCTCGGAAGGCCGTGCCTACCTGATGCCGGCCGGCGACGTGCACGGCCTGTCCAGCGGCGCCTGCGTGATGCCCGCGCGCCCGCACGTGCCGCGCCCGGTGCTGGGCCAGGCCGATGCGCCGGGGTTGCTGTCGCGCGTGGGCGTGTTGCGCCTGCCGCAGGGCGACGGCCTGCTCGGCCGTGTGGTCGATCCGCATGGCCAGCCGCTCGATCACCAGGGGCCGATCACCAACGTCGTACCGGAGCCGATGGACCGCGCACCCATCAACGCGATGGAACGCGACCCGGTGCGCGAATCGCTGGACACCGGCGTGCGCGCCATCAACACGCTGCTGTCGGTGGGACGCGGCCAGCGCATCGGCCTGTTCGCGGGCTCGGGCGTGGGCAAGAGCGTGCTGCTGGGCATGATGGCCCGCTACACGCGCGCCGACGTGATCGTGGTCGGGCTGATCGGCGAGCGCGGTCGCGAAGTGAAGGAATTCGTCGAGGACATCCTGGGCGAGGAAGGCCGGGCGCGCTCGGTCGTCGTCGCCGCGCCGGCCGATGCGCCGCCGCTTCTGCGCATGCAGGGCGCGGCCTATGCCACGGCCGTGGCCGAGCACTTCCGCGACAAGGGCAAGCACGTGCTGCTGCTGATGGATTCGCTCACGCGCTATGCCATGGCGCAGCGCGAGATCGCGCTGGCCATCGGCGAGCCGCCCGCCACCAAGGGCTATCCGCCTTCGGTGTTCGCCAAGCTGCCGCAACTGGTCGAGCGCAGCGGCAACGGGCTGCACGGCGTCGGCTCGATCACGGCCTTCTACACCGTGCTCTCCGAGGGTGACGACCAGCAGGATCCGATCGCCGACGCGGCGCGCGCCATCCTGGACGGCCACATCGTGCTCTCGCGCCAGCTGGCCGAGGAGGCGCACTTCCCGGCCATCGACATCGAGCAGTCGGCCTCACGCGTGATGCACAACGTGATCTCCAAAGGCCAGTTCGAGATGGCGCGGCGCTTTCGCACCATCTATTCGCGCTACCAGAAGAGCCGCGACCTGATTCGCGTGGGCGCCTACGCCGCCGGCTCCGATCCGGCCATCGACCAGGCGATCCGCCTGGAGCCCGCCATGCGCGCTTTCCTGCAGCAGGACATGCACGAGGCGGCCACCATGAGCCAGAGCATGGACGCCATGATGGCCCTGCTCACATCGGACGAAACATGAGCAACACATCCGCCAACGGGGGCCTGCAGGCCGCGCGCGACCTGGCACTGCGCCAGCGCGACGAAGCCGCGGCGCGGCTGGCCGCCGCGCGCCAGGCCTGGATGGGCGCGCAGCAGCAGCTCGACCAGCTGCAGGGCTATGCCCACGAGACCGATGCGCGCTGGGCGCCCGGCGGCGCGGGTGGCGCCTGCACGCCGGAGGTGATGCGCCACCACTACCAGTTCATGCAGCGGCTGGGTCACGCCATCGCGCTGCAATCGGGCGCGGTGGACGGTCAGGCCCGCCGGGTCGAGGAACACGCCGGCCTGCTGCGCTCGGCCGAGGCCCGGCTGGAGAGCCTGCAGCAGGTGCTGGCCCGGCGCGACCAGCAGCTGGCGCGCGAGGCCAGGCGCCGCGAACAGAAGGCAACCGACGAAATGGCCGCGTTGCAGTACCGCAAGCAACTGAGGGGCCAACTGGCCGGAGGAGTCTGAACATGGGCATCGAAGTCACCACCCGTCCCGCCGAAAGCCGCGCGCCGGCAGCGTCTGGCGCCAGCGCCCAGGGCGGCGAGGCCGCCGCCGGATTCGGCGCCCTGCTGGGTTCCATGGATCTGCCCTCGGAAGAGGCGGGTGGCGGCGATGCCTCGACCGCCGCGCTCCCGCCGCAGAACACGCGGCCGGATGCGCGCGTGCCCGCCCGGGCCGACAAGTCCGACAAAGGCGATCGCGCCGATAAGGGCCGCCGTCCCGGCGCTGGCGCCGACGAGCCCGGCGACGACGCCACGGCCGATGCCACTGGCACGGATGCAACCGATGCCGACGCGCCCGTGGCCGCGACACCGGCGGCGGCTGCACCGGCCACGCCCTGGCTGGCGCATGTGCTGAATGCGCCGCAGGTCGCCGCCGATGCGCAGGGCGCCGCGGCGGCGCTCGCGGCAGCGCTGGCGGCCACTGGCACGGGCAAGACCGCCGATGCCACGGACACTGCCGCGCTGGCCACCGACGGCGGAATGCCGGTCGTCGGCGCCCTGGGCGATGCCGCCACCGTGCCGGCCGCTGCCACGCTCACCGCGACCGCCGCACGGGGCGCGCGCGCCGACGGCGAGGCCGTCGTCGGGACCGAGGCCGAGCGCGGACGGGCCGCGCGGGCCCGCGCGCTGGGCGCTGCCGTGAGCGCAGCCCCGGCCGCAGGCGGAACCACGGCCGCCGCAGCCAGCGCCGCCACCTCGGGCACATCGGCCTTGCAGGCGCTGCAGCACAACGCCGCGCAGGCAGCCCAGAGCGCCGGACGCGACGGCCAGCAGGCGCAGGCCGGCCAGACAACGCTGCGCGGCGAGGAACTGGATCCTTCGCTCGGCGCGGCGCTGCAGGCGCTGACCTCCGAAGGTGGCGTCGGCCGTCGCCTGGCGCGCGCCGAAGGCCGCGGCGAGGAAGTCCGCACGCCCGGCGGCAGCGCCTGGCAGGCCGAAGGCGTGGGCAGCCGCCACACGCTGACGGCCGATGCGCCTTTGCCCGTGGCCACGGCCGGTATCGACACGGCCGCCACCGGCATGGACGACCGGATGGATGCGCAGATGAGCTACTGGCTGTCGCAGAAGACGCACAACGCCGAACTGACACTGGACACGCAGGACGGTCGCAGCGTGGAAGTGAGCATCGCCCTCAATGGCCGCGAGGCCCAGGTGGCGTTCCGGGCCGAGCAGGCCGGCACGCGCGAACTGCTGGGCAGCGCCCTGCCGCAGTTGCGCGAGGCGCTGGACGGCCAGGGCCTGGTGCTGGCCGGTGTCACCGTGGACAGCTTCGGCACCCGCGGGCAGCAGGGCGATGGCGCGCAGGGCGAGGCCGGCGGGCGCCAGGGCCGGGGCGGCGCAGCTTCGCGTGCGGTGGCGCTGGATGGTGTGACGGGCGCCGCCGCGCCGGGTGCCGGCCCGCGCGCCGGCACGTCCGGCCGGGGCCTCGACCTGTACGTCTGAGCGCCTGCGCTGGCGGCGGCCGGCAGGCCGCCCTCTCCACCCTCTGCCGATCCTTGCGTTAGCGCGGTTTTTCCGCCGCTAATCAGACGCTAAAGTTTTGCCCGGTCCCGAATAATGGACTCCACGGGGCCGGAGCGCGCGCGTGGCGTGCGTCCATCACCCCGAAGGAATCACCGTGGCAGAAGCAAACCAGACTGAACCCAAGAAAAAAGGCGGCAAGCTGATCATCATCCTCGCGGTGGTGGCGGTGCTGCTGGCCGGTGGTGTGGGCGCCGGCGTATGGTTCTTCATGAAGAGCCAGGCGCCCGCGCATGCCGAGGAAGCCAAGCCCGCGCCGGCCAAGCCGCCGGCCTATCTGCCGCTGGAGACCATGGTGGTCAACCTGGCCGATCCGGGCGGCGAGCGCTTCGCGCAACTGGGCATCACCATCGAGCTGACCGAGGACAAGGCAGCCGAGCGCATCCGCGCCTTCCTGCCCAGCATCCGCAGCGCCATCCTGCTGCTGGTGTCCCAGCGCACGTCCGAAGAGCTGCTGACTCGCCAGGGCAAGGAAAAGCTGGCGGCGGACATCGCCGTGGTGGTGGGTCGCCCGCTGGGCGATGCCGAGGACCTCGAGGCCTATGCCAAGGCCATGGCCCAGGCCGCCTCGGCCGCCGAGCCGCCCAAGCTGGCTGCGGCGCGCACGGGTGGTAACCCGGTGCGTGGCGTGCTGTTCTCCAGCTTCATCATCCAGTAACCCTCCATCGCCCCCGCGCAGGACCCCCCCATGAGCGAAGCCGAAGCCGCCGCCCCCCAGGCCGCCGCCGACGCGCCGGCACCGATGCCGGCCGCGGTGGGTCCGCGGCGATATGACATCTCGAGCAAGGAGCGCGTGGTCGACGCGCGCATGCCGACGATGGACATCGTCAACGGCCGCTTCGCGCGCCACCTTCAGTCGGGCGTGTTCACGCTGCTGCGCCGCCATGCCGACGTGGCGGCCTCGCCGATCACGGTGCAGCGCCATTCGGCCTTCATGGCGGGGCTGGCCCCGACCTCGCGCCTGGCACTGGCCAGCCTCAAGCCGCTGCGCGGCAACGCGCTGGTGGTGTGCGACGGTGCGCTGCTGCACGGCCTGGTCGAAACCATGTATGGCGGCCCCTGCCGGATGCCCGCCGAAGTGCCCGAGCGCGAACTGTCGGCCACCGAGCAGCGCGTTTTCACACGCCTGATGGGCGTGATGTGCCACGAATACCGCCGCGCCTGGAAGGGCATCCACGACTTCGGCATCGAACACCTGCGCCTGGAGCCCGTGCCGCAGTTCGCCGGCATCGCGGGCGCGGGCGAAGCCGTGGTCAGCACCACTTTCACGCTGACCGTGGGCGAGCTCACGGGCCCGCTGCACCTGTGCCTGCCCTACAGCGCGCTGGAGCCGCTGCGCGACCTGCTCTACGCCTCGCCACTGGGCGATGCGGACGCGGTGGACCGCGGCTGGATCACGCTGCTCACGCAGCAGTTGCAGTCGGCCGAGGTGTCGCTGGTGGCGCAACTCGCCACGGCCGAGCTGACCATCGAGCAGCTGCTATCCATGCAGCCGGGCGACTTCATCGAACTCGACCGCGCGCCGCGCATCGACGCCTGCGTGGACAACGTGCCGCTGTTCCGCTGCCACTACGGCACCAACGGCGGCAAGTACGCCCTGCGCATCGACGAATGCCTCACCTCCACCGGAGAAAACCATGGCCAATGAACAGAACGCCGAGTGGGCCGAGCCCCTTGACGCCCAGCAACCTGCGGAGGGCGGCAGCGCCAACGCTCCCGTGGCCGACATCAACCGCGTGCTCGACATCCCCGTCCAGCTGTCGGTGGAACTCGGCCGCAAGAAGGTGCCGATCAAGTACCTGCTGCAACTCGCGCAGGGCTCGGTGATCGAGCTCGACGCGCTGGCCGGCGAGCCGATGGACGTGCTGGTCAACGGCTACCTGATCGCGCAGGGCGAGGTGGTGGTGGTGAACGACAAGTTCGGCATCCGCCTGACCGACGTGGTCACCCCGTCCGAGCGCCTCAAGCGCCTGAACCGCGCCTGATCTTGCGGCGGCCGCGTCGCGCGACCGCCATCCCCTTCCGGCTTCTCCGAGCGCATTCCCGATGGAAACCTCCGCCATGGCCCAGTCGATCTTCCTGATCGTCGTCTTCATCGGCGTGCTGGCGCTGTTCCCGCTGGCCATCCGCTGGCTGCAGCGGCGCAACGGCATGGCGGCCGGCGGCGGCCCGGCTGCGGCTGGCATGCGCGTCGTCTCCACGCTGGCCGTGGGCCCGCAGCAGCGGCTGGTCACGGTGGAGGCCGGCCCCGAAGGCGCGCGCTGCTGGCTGGTGCTGGGCGTGACCGGCGCCTCCATCACCTGCCTGCACACCGCGCCGCTGAACGGTACGCCTGCCGCCGGCACCCCGGCTGCCGCACCCGCGGCGGCCACCGCCCCTGCGCCGTCGTTCGCGCGCCTCATCGAGGACCTGCCCCGTGGCTGACCCCGTTTTCTCCCGCGCCGCACGCCGCGGCGCGCTCGCGGCGCTGGCGCTCGCGTTCTGCGCGTTTCCGGTGCTGGCGCAGCAGGCGCCCACGCCCAATGGGCAACTACCCCTGATCATCGGCAGCGGCCCCGGCGGCACCAGCTATTCGGTGCCGATCCAGACCCTGCTGTTCTTCACGGCGCTGTCGTTCCTGCCGGCCATCCTGCTGATGATGACGGGCTTCACGCGCATCGTGATCGTTCTGTCGCTGCTGCGCCAGGCGCTGGGCACGCAGTCGGCACCGCCCAACCAGGTGGTCATCGGGCTGTCGCTGTTCCTCACCTTCTTCGTCATGGGCCCGACCTTCGACCGCGTGTACCGCGACGCCTACGTGCCCTACACCACCAATGCCGCCACCTTCGAGCAGGCGATGGAGCGAGCCGAGGCTCCGATGCGTGAATTCATGCTCAAGCAGACGCGGCAGGCCGACTTCGCGCTGTTCGCACGCCTTGCGCGGCTGGAGTCCGGCGTGACGGCCGAGACTGCGCCACTGCGCGTGCTGGTGCCGGCCTTCGTGACGAGCGAGCTGAAGTCGGCGTTCCAGATCGGATTCATGATCTTCATCCCGTTCCTCGTGATCGACATCGTGGTCTCCAGCGTGCTGATGTCGCTGGGCATGATGATGCTGTCCCCCGTGCTGGTGGCGTTGCCGTTCAAGCTGATGCTGTTCGTGCTGGCCGACGGCTGGAACCTGCTGATCGGCTCGCTGGCCGCCAGCTTCGCTGTCTAGGAGTACGACCATGAACGCCCAGATGGTGCTGACGGTGGGCCGCGACGCGCTCACCCTCCTGCTGATGGTGTCACTGCCGATTCTTCTGTCGGTGCTGGTGGTGGGGCTGGTGGTCAGCATCTTCCAGGCCATCACCCAGATCCACGAGAACACGCTGGCTTTCGTGCCCAAGCTGATCGCGGCCGTGGTGGTGTTCGCCGTGGCCGGGCCGTGGATGCTCTCCACGCTGGTGGACTACATCCGCCGCACGATCGAATCCATCCCTTCGATGGTGCTCTGACGCCCCCGGGCGTCTTCTTGCGGACGCGGCCGCCGTGATCACGTTCACCGAAGCGCAGCTGATGGCCTGGGTGTCGCCCATCCTGTGGCCGTTCCTGCGCGTACTGGCGATGTTCAGCGTGGCGCCGGTGTTCTCGCAGCGCGCCATCCCGCTGCGCGCCAAGGTGGGCCTGGCGTTCCTGGTGGCGCTGTCGGCCCAGGCCACGCTGGGCAACCAGCCCGTGGTGTCGCTGAACAGCCCGCAGGCGCTCGCGACGGTCATCCAGCAGATCTCTGTGGGCGTGGCCATCGGCTTCGCGGTGCGAATCGTGTTCGCGGCGGTGGAGCTGGCGGGCGAAGTCATCGGCCTGCAGATGGGCCTGAACTTCGCAGCGTTCTTCGATCCGTCGTCCAACGCACAGGTCAGTGCCGTCTCCCGCTTCTTCGGCAACATGTCGGTGCTGATGTTCATCGTGGTCAACGGTCACCTGCTGGTGCTGATGTCGGTGGTGCGCAGCTTCGAGACCTTCCCGCTGGATGGCAGCTTCGCCGAAACGGTGTCGCGGCTGCGCCTGTACGAACTGGGGGCCGACCTGTTCGCCAGCGCGCTGTGGCTGGCGCTGCCCATGGTGGCGCTGCTGCTGTTCGTGAACCTGGCGCTGGGCATCGTCTCGCGCATCGCGCCGCAGATGAACATCTACGCCATCGGCTTTCCGGTCACGCTGGTGATGGGCCTGGTGGGGCTGATCGCCACGCTGCCGATGATGGAGACGCCGTTCCTCTCGCTCATGGAGCGCATGGTGGACCTGCTCGTCACGCGTTGACCGCGCAGCGCGGCGCGGCGGCGCTCAGACCAGGTTGTTGCGGATCGCGTAAGCCGTGATCGCGGCGTTGCTCGTGAGATTGAGCTTTTCCATCACGCGCGTACGGTAGACGCTCACCGTCTTCGGGCTGAGCATCAGTTCTTCGGCGATGTCCGACAGCTTCTTGCCCGAAGCGATCTTCACCAGCGTCTGCAGTTCGCGCTCGGACAGCGCCTGGTGCGGCGCCTCGTCGGTGGAGTGGTGCAGGCTGTCGACCAGCATCTGCGCGACTTCGGGCGTGACGAACTTGCGGCCGGCCGCCACGGTGCGCGTGGCCGCGATGAGTTCCTCGGGATTGCCGGCCTTGTTCACATAGCCCTGCGCGCCGGCCTTCAGGCAGCGGATGGCGTACTGGTCTTCGGTGAACATGGAGACGATCAGCACCTTGATCTGCGGATCGGTCTCGCGCAGCGCGGCGAGCACCTCCAGGCCGCTGCGGCCGGGCATGTTGAGATCGAGCAACAGCACCTCACAACGGGCGGTGCGCAGCACCTCGCGCAGTTCGGGGTAGCTGCCGGCCTCGCCCGTGACCTGGATGTCGCTGGCCTCGGTCAAGGTGTCGCGGATGCCACGGCGCACCAGCGCGTGGTCGTCGCACAGCACGACGTGGATCATGCGGCCCCCCGGGCGCCTGCGGGCGCCAGTTGCAGTTGCACCGGTTTGAGCGGCACCGACAGGATGATGGCGGTGCCGATGCCGTGGCGGTTGGTGATGTCGAGCCAGCCGTCCACCACGCGTGCGCGCTCAGCCAGGCCCTTCAGGCCGAAAGCCTTGGGTTTGTCGAGCGCGTCCTGCGTCAGGCCGCGGCCGTCGTCGGCCACTTCGAGCGTCAGCACGCCCTCGGCGTCGGACAGTTCGATCTCGACGTTGCGGCAGTCGGCATGCTTGGAGACGTTGGTCAACGCCTCCTGCGCCGTGCGGTAGACCGTGAGCTGAACGGCATCCGGGGCGCGTATCTTCTCGTGGCTGGAGCGGAACGTGGTCGCCACGCCGGTGCGCTTCTCGAAGTTGCGGGCCAGCCAGTCGATCGCCGTGACCAGGCCCTGATCGAGGATGGGTGGACGCAGGTCGAGCACGATGCGCTGGCTGGCGTCGATGGCGTGCCGCAGCATCTCGAGCGCGGTGTTGACGTGCTCGCGCGTTCCTGCGTCCTTGGTGTGGCGCTGGATCCACGCCAGGTCGAACTTGACCGCGGCCAGCGCGCCGCCGATCTCGTCGTGCACGTCGCGCGCCAGGGCCGTGCGCTCTTCCTCGATGCGCGACTGCAGGTATTCGGACAACTCGGTCGAGCGGCGCACGGCCTCGGCCATCTCGGCCTCGGAACGTTCACGCGCCTCGCGGGCGCGGCGCGCCTCGATGGCGCGGACGATCACGTGGCCGAGCTTGCCGAGGTCGTCCTTGCGCACGTAATCGCTGATGCCGCGACGCAGCGCCTCGACCACGTCCATGTCGCCCAGGGCGCTGGAGAGCAGGACGAAGGGCGGCACGCGTTCAAGCTTGCTGGCCTCGGTCCAGGCGTCGAGCGCGGTGAAGCCCGGAAGGTTGAAGTCGGCCAGTACCACGTCGAAATGGCCGTTGGCCAGCCGGGCCATGAAATCGGGCAGCGCGGTGGCGCGGACCAGCCGGAAGTCGAGCCCGCTGTCGGCCAGCGCATACTGCGCGAGCTCGTGGTCGGCGTCCGAATCCTCCAGGTGCAGGATGCGGACCGGGCGGGCGGAATCGGCTGTCGGCATAAGCGCCGATGATAGGTCAGCCGCCCTGGGGGCCGCGAGCGGCTGTCAGAGCATCTCGTCGGGCGCGAACGGTCCGATGATTTTCAGCAGCAGCTTGAGCCCGGTGGACGCGCCGGGCTCGGAACGGGCGTCGGACGCGTCGACGCCCGGCGGCGCATGCCAGATCAGCTTGTCGTCGGCGGTGAGCTCAACGCGCCAGGCGTCGCGATCCAGCGTCGGCTGCACCATGGCGGTGGCCTGCGCCGACAGTGCCGCACTGCGGATGACGATGGCGATCTCGCTGTTTTGCAATTGCGAGCGCAGGTCAAGGTTCATCGAACCGACCACCAGCACGCGCCCGTCCATCACGATGGACTTGGCATGCAGGCTGGCGCGCGACTCGGGGGGCGAGCCGATGTTGGACGTGCCGCTGCCGGAGCCGAAAGCGCCGCGCGTGACCGAAGCCTCGGCACGCATTTCATACAGCTCGACCCCGAGCCTGAGCAGCTCGCGCCGGTAGCGCGCATAGCCCACGTGGGCGATGGGTGCGTCGTTGGAAGCCAGCGAGTTGGTCAGCACGCGCACCCGGATGCCGCGCTGGCGCAGCGCGGCGAACTCGTCCATCATGCGCGGCCCTGGCACAAAGTACGGCGAGACGATGAGCAGGTCGCTGCGGGCGCGGCGCATCAGGCTGAGTAAACCGTCCACCAGCGTGTCCTGCGTTTCCTCGGCGGGCGCGCCCTGCTCGGGATCGAGCTTGCCGGGCTTGTCCACCATGAAGAGCGACGGCGCCCACACCAGATCGAGACGGCCGGTGCGCGTGGCGGCCGACAGGCTTGAATCCGGATCGGGTGCGGGCGGGCCGTCGCTTTCGGGCACGGGGCCCAGCAGGCGCAGCATGTCTTCCCTGACCAGCAGCGACTCGATCGGGTAGGCGAGCTTGTCGTTCCAGTACTCGTCGAAGCTCTTGGACATCTCGCGCACCACCGGGCCGGCGGCCAGGATGTCCAGGTCGACGAAGTTGCTGTCCTGGCCCTGGCCGAAATAGGCATCGCCCAGGTTGCGCCCGCCCGTGATGGCCAGCGCGTTGTCGGCGATGAACACCTTGTTGTGCATGCGGCGCTGGATGCGGTCGACGTCGCCCAGCGAGCCCAGGATGCGCGTCACCAGCGATCCACGCAGCCCCGGCAGCGGGTTGAACATGCGGATCTCGATGTTGCGGGCGGCCATGAGCCGCAGCACGTGGGCGTCGCGGCCGCTCGCATTGAGGTCGTCCAGCAGGATCCGCACCCGCACGCCGCGGGCCGCAGCCTCGCGCACGCGCGCCAGCAGGGCATCGCTGCTCGCATCCTGCTTGATCGCGTAGTACTGGAGGTCCAGCGTCTTCTCGGCCGCATCGACCAGAGCGACCCGGCTGACGTAGGCCGAATCGGCCCGGCCCAAAAGGCGGAAGCCCGAGTAAGAGACACCGGCAGGCCGTCCGGCCTCGGCGAGGCGGCCGAGCCGTGTGACCTGCGGCTCCGCCCAGGCGTGTGAGACGGTTCGCTGCACGGTGTCCGGCGGCGGCAGGCTGGCGCAGCCGGCCAGCACGGACGCCGCCATCAACACGAGCCAGCCCGCGGTGCGGCGGAACAGGCTGGCGGTGCGGCACGACGGCGTTGCGGCTGGGGCATGCGGGATCATCCGGTCAGCCGCCAGGCGGCACGAAGTAAGGGTGACGCCAATGTAGCCCGGCCGCGCAACCGCAGGTGTGGGACTAGGCCGACAGGCTTTCCCAGCGCTCGAGCGCTTGCATCAGCTCTTCCTCGATGGCCCCATCGCGGGCGTGCAACTGAGTCGCGCGGGCTGCATCGGAATAGACGGACGGGTCTGACAGTTGTCCGCGCACCTGGGCCTGTTCGGTTTCCAGTGCCTCGATGCGCGCCGGAAGGCCATCCAGTTCGCGCTGGTCCTTGAAGCTGAGCTTGCGCTTCGCTGCAGGCGACGGCGCAGCGGGTGCCTTCGCGGCTGGCGCGGGTTCCGCAGCCGGGGTGTTGGCCTTCGCAGCGGCCGGGCTGGCCTGGCGGCTGCGGCTGGACTGGATCAGCCAGTCTTCGACGCTGCCTTCGTATTCACGCCACTGGCCGGGGCTCACGTCGCCTTCCCAGGCCACGATGCTGGTGACCACGTTGTCGACGAAGCGGCGGTCGTGGCTCACGAGGAAGACGGTGCCGGGGTAATCCTGCAGCAGGTCCTCAAGGAGTTCGAGCGTGTCGATGTCCAGGTCGTTGGTCGGCTCGTCGAGCACCAGCACGTTGGCCGGGCGTGCGAACAGCCGCGCGAGCAGCAGCCGGTTGCGCTCACCGCCGGAGAGGGAGCGCACGGGCGACGCCGCCCGTGCAGGCGAGAACAGGAAATCGCCCAGGTAACTCTTGACGTGCTTGCGCTGGCCGTTGATCTCGATCCATTCGCTGCCAGGGCTGATGAAGTCCTCCAGGGTGGCGTCGAGGTCGAGCGCGTCGCGCATCTGATCGAAGTAGGCGACCTGCAGATTGGCACCCTGGCGCACAGTGCCGGCGTCGGGCGCCAGCTCGCCGAGGATGAGCTTGAGCAAAGTGGTCTTGCCGGCGCCATTGGGACCCAGCAGTCCGACTTTGTCGCCGCGCAGGAATGTGGCCGTGAAGTCGCTCACCAAGGTGCGACCACCGCGCGAGCAGGTCACATCGGTCAGCTCGGCCACGATCTTGCCGCTCGGAAGGCCAGAGGCGACATCCATTCTGACGCGCCCCACGGCGTCGCGCCGCGCGCTGCGGCGGGCGCGCAGTTGCTCCAGGCGGCCGATGCGGCTCTGGCTGCGGGTGCGGCGCGCCTCGACGCCTTTGCGTATCCAGACTTCCTCCTGTGCCAGCAGCTTGTCGGCCTTCGCGTTGATCACGGCCTCCTGGGCTAACTGAGCTTCCTTGTTGATCTGGTATTGCGCGAAGTTGCCCGGGAAGGAGCGGAGCTGGCCACGGTCCAGCTCGACGATGCGCGTGGAGACACGGTCCAGGAACGCGCGGTCGTGGGTGATGACCACGACGCTGCCCCGATAGTCGAGCAGCAAGTCCTCCAACCACCGGATGGAGTCCAGGTCCAGATGGTTGGTGGGCTCGTCCAGCAGGAGCACCTCGGGCCTCGCCACCAGCGCCTGCGCCAGGGCCACTCGTTTTTTCATGCCTCCCGAGAGTGTGCCGACCTCGCGCTCTCCCGCCAGATGCAGGCGTTCGAGCGTCTCGTCCACGCGGCGCTCCCAGTTCCAGCCATCCAGTGCCTCGATACGCGACTGGATCGCGTCGAGTGCGGCAGCGTCCTCCGTCTGCAGATAGCGTTCGCGCAACTCCAGCACCTCGGCCAGGCCCTGGCTGACCGCCTCGAAGACGGTGGAGGCCGGATCCAGAGCGGGTTCCTGGGCCACATAGGCGACGCGGATGCCGTTCTGCCGCTGCAGCGTGCCATCGTCAGCCTTCTCCAATCCCCCCAGTATTTTGAGAAGTGATGACTTGCCCGTTCCATTGCGGCCTATGAGGCCAATCCTCTCCCCACCCTCGAGGGCGAAGTCAGTTCCATCCAGCAAGGCCACATGCCCAAAGGCCAGGCGTGCCTGCAAAAGCGTAATAAGAGCCATGCGCGCATTATCTGGAGAGGGCAAGCGACCTCTCTATATGGAGCGGCGCACAACCCATATAAAAAAGATGCTCCAGTGCTTGTGCGCCCGGGAAAACCCGTGCTATAGTCGATGGCTCTGCTGATGAGGGCGGTGCTTCAAAGGAAGCGAACCCGGCTCGGTGATCGCAAGATTGCTGAAATACGAAAGCAGGTGGTTGAGTCAAAAAAGTTGACCGAAACAAAAAATTCGGTATATACTGCGAGGCTCTGCTGAAGACGAAGTTCGAAGCAAGTTGGTCAACAAAAGTTGCCAACAAATCGAAACAAGAAAACAGCAAAACCACTGAGTTTGACAGGTCTTTAAATAGCATGTCATAATTCAAGGCTCTGCTGAAAACGAATCGCAAAACGCTGGAAACAGATAGCGAAACGAAGGAAGCAAAAAAAGTTTGACAAGCTTTTAAAATACATGTTAGAATTCAAGGCTCTGCTGATCACAGCAAGCCAAGCAAGACGAAAGTCAAGCGGTTCGTTAAAAACTTACAGCCGATAAGCGTGGGCGTTTGAAGGCGATTGCCAAGTTCTTCGGAACAAGGTCGCAAGACCTTTAAACGCTCATGAGATAGAAGTGAAGTTCACTTCAATTCCGTTTTATGAGTGGCTTCGAAAGAAGCAAACAATTCAAGATCGAACTGTAGAGTTTGATCCTGGCTCAGATTGAACGCTGGCGGAATGCTTTACACATGCAAGTCGAACGGCAGCACGGGGGCAACCCTGGTGGCGAGTGGCGAACGGGTGAGTAATACATCGGAACGTGCCCAGTCGTGGGGGATAACGTAGCGAAAGCTACGCTAATACCGCATACGATCTATGGATGAAAGCGGGGGACCGTAAGGCCTCGCGCGATTGGAGCGGCCGATGGCAGATTAGGTAGTTGGTGGGGTAAAGGCTCACCAAGCCGACGATCTGTAGCTGGTCTGAGAGGACGACCAGCCACACTGGGACTGAGACACGGCCCAGACTCCTACGGGAGGCAGCAGTGGGGAATTTTGGACAATGGGCGCAAGCCTGATCCAGCCATTCCGCGTGAGTGAAGAAGGCCTTCGGGTTGTAAAGCTCTTTCGGCAGGAACGAAACGGCGAGCTCTAACATAGCTCGCTAATGACGGTACCTGAAGAAGAAGCACCGGCTAACTACGTGCCAGCAGCCGCGGTAATACGTAGGGTGCGAGCGTTAATCGGAATTACTGGGCGTAAAGCGTGCGCAGGCGGTT